>ERZ780131.53-NODE-53-length-28743-cov-11.4479_pt1 | contig 28743 bp, 27 predicted proteins | sample MGYA00433081_ERZ780131 | MGnify/ENA primary metagenome ERZ780131 (study PRJEB29588, sample SAMEA2147193) | human gut metagenome | biome: human gut; feature: human-associated habitat; material: faeces | place: Denmark | collected 2008/2010 ... | reverse complement strand
GGAGTTGTATTGTCATAGGGGTTGGATGCTTACAATGTACAATACCTTTATCCAGACTTGCAAGCAAGTCGGAGTCTCGTTCAGGCAATATTTCAAGGCTTTGCTCAAGGCCGTGAAATCTGGTAGAACGGACTACGAGAACCTGCTTCCAATGACAATCTGCTTGAATTAATGAAATTTTTAGTGAAAGATATTTAAAAATGAGATTTGCGGGCTTTGCAAAAAGCCCGCAAATAGGGGCGTTGTGACATTTTTGGACGCTTACAGATGGCAGCTGGCTACTGTTACTGCTTGGGCGTAATTTCAAATGATTTTTTCTAAAAAAGATAATAAAAAAGTATTCATCTTAGGGCTTAACATACCTAAAGTAAACGCTTACCTCCATCGTTACCTTCGTCATAAGTTTGATAAGAGTATTTCAATGTAGAAAAATTTGTGCTTATGCAATATAAAGAGTATTATCAATCAGCTTTACGCCATTTGGATGTCTGTAAAACTTTGATGGAATCTTTGGATTCTATGAATAGCAAAGGGCATCTAACAGCAAAAAGAGAACGATTAAAGTTGGACATATATTATCTAAGTGGCTATGTGATTGAAACAATGATAAGCTATACGTTTTTTGTCAATCTTAATTGGCAGAAGAACAAACATATAGAGAGTTATCCATATTATGAAAAAGGTTTCAAAACACATAATTTGTCCAGGAAATTGTCTTTTGCTACATCGAATGCACATTGTGACTATTCTGGTGTAGCTCTATTAGGTAATAAAATAAGTGATTCGAAAGAAAGAAAAATGTTTTGTAGGTGGAGTGAAGTCATAAGATACCAAAATCCAAAGACATGTATTGATTTAGATTTTTCAGAAGAAGACTTAAAAAAATATCTTTTTGATATAGAATCAATGTTTAATCAATTAAAGATAAAATATTATTCATGATTAATATATTCAATGTAGTAGAAGAAGTATATACTAAATGTGCTTCTTTGCTTAAACAGGACAAAATCTCAGATTATCGAATAATATTGAACTATAATAATCTGGTTGATGTTTATATTATCTTGGGAAGTGTATTCCAAGATGAAATTATTGATGTTTTTTCGTCTTACAATGACGTAAACTTGAGTTGTTTTACCGCAGATGAAGCAAATTCAGATGACTTCTTGGAGTCATTTATATTTGAATCTAAAGAAAAGGTAAACATAGATTCAACAAGAAGGCATCTGTCGAACTTGCTGAATCCAGTCAAGAAAAAGAACAATGACATTCCTGTTGTGACTTTTTATAGTTATAAAGGAGGTGTTGGACGTTCTACAACGTTGGCTTCTTGTGCATCATTTTTAGCAATAAATCATAAGAAGAAAATAGTTATTCTTGATTGTGATTTTGAAGCTCCAGGTTTTACAAACTTTTTTCTCAAAGATCCATGTTCTCCAATCTATTCTAATGGACTTATAGAGTATTTTATGGATGATAATGAAGAAGATAAATCGGTAACCAATTATTGTTGGGAGGTTTCAAAGCAGTATTCTGGAGAAGGGGAAATCTATGTTTTTCCAGCTGGTAATCTTGAAGATGAAGAAAGTATAGGAAATCTTTTTCATACCAATCTGGAACACTATTTGAATGGATTGACAAGATTGGATTTCTTCAGCCCTGATACATTGGTTAATCAGTTTGAGATATTAATAAAGCGAATAAATGACCAATTAGGTCCAGATGCAATTTTTATTGATTCAAGAACTGGCTTTAATGATGTATTTGGCATTTCGGCTTTCCGATTGTCTGATTTGGTTGTAGGTTTCTTTGGAAATTCTACCCAGACAATTCCTGGTCTTCATTTCTTCTTAGATTCTTTGAAAAATGAAAATTCACCAAGAATAATGGTTGTAAACTCTATTGTTCCAGCTCAAGGAAAAAGAGGCAAGTTTGAATCTTTCAACAAAAACATAGATTTCTACCTTAATCATTTGTCTGCAGAATATGATAATGAGTCTGATTCCAAAGAGTTAACTTTAGATAGATATTGTATCACATATAATGAAGTGTTAGCAGCATTGGGAACTCCGGATGAGGATTTTCGTGACTTCGTTGATATGATGACCGAAAGAAATTTTCCTGAATACAATACTTTGTTTGAAGCGATTAATAATGCCTTGGAAGATTCTAAACACGTTACGTTGCAAACTCGGAATGGTGTAATACCTGAAGTTGTATCACATGGAAAAGTTACTGTAGTAGAAGAAAATGTAAATTCTAAAATACCTGATACTGAAAAAGGAAAACTTAAGAAAATAATCCTTTCTAATTTACAGGAAAGAATGCCACTTCTCTATGCTGAAGACATCACCGATTATAATCGAGAGTTAGAGTTGGGAAGGTACTTCTTCAGAAGTTGTATGGAAGATTTGTTTAATCCAGACAAGATATTGGTTTTGGGAAACAAAGGAACTGGCAAAAGTTATATTTATCGTTCACTTCGAGAGGAGAAAATTGTCAATTCTTTACAGCAGAGAGCCAATAAAACATCTCTAAACTGCAAATTTATCCACATAATAGGGGATAATAACAGACGTATAGACACTGTTAAGTTTGATAATATTGAAGGTACGAATGACTATTTTTTTGAAAGATTTTGGACAGTTTATATATGGAACGCTATCATGTTAGACTCTCCTTATGGGTATAAGTCTTCATTAAAAGTACTTCCTATATTTGATGATATAGCAACCGCTTCACGTTTCAAAGAGACTATTGCTTCAGATGAAAAGATGATTGCAATTGAATCTGATATGCAGCAACTGAATTCTTATCTGCGAGATAAAAATAGTAAGATAATTATTATCTTTGACGAATTAGATGGCATAGTCAAGCCACATATGTGGTCCGAGAGAATCTCTCCATTGATTAACCTATGCAGACGTATGAAGTATGATTCAATATCACCAAAGTTGTTCTTACGTAGTGATTTGTATGAAAAAATATCCAACTTGAATAATAAAAATGAACTTTCAAATAGAACAATTTCTATCGAGTGGACTTGCGAAGAATTGTTTGCATATTTTTTCAAGTTGATTCTGTCAAATTCATGGGATGAATTCTTTGAGATAATGAAACTTTATCAATTCTATCCTAACTTTTATATCAATAAAGTTGTTAAGACAATCAATGATTTGAATCGTCAACCACCATTGGATGATTACGTCTTACGTCATTTGTGCGCAACATTCTTTGGAAGATATGCAGATACGAATAATTCTCCTCGTTTTGGGGAAAGTTATGATTGGTTTTTCAAGAATCTCAAAAATGCAAACGAAACAATTAGTTTGCGACCATTTATCGACTTAATATCTGAAGCATTGGAGCATGCTTTGAAGGAAGATAATACAGATTGTCCTATCTTACCCCAGTATTATTATACATTTGGTAAAACAAGAGCAAATGCAGTGGAGCATCATTTCCGCGATTTGTCAAGCGAAAAAGGCAATGAGGATTTGGTTCCTATATTTGACTATATACGAGAGAAAGCACCATCTTATCTTAAAAGGGAACAATTGAGCCAAAAGGATATGTTTACTCTCTTGGATTTAATTCTAAAAGAAGGAAAGTTGAAAGAGAACAAAGACCGTGACAGTATCATTTCTTTATTGGTTGTTAATGGAATTATTCATGAAGTATTTGTAAGAATAGGCAATAATGTATATCGCAATTTTCATTTTGCTTTATTGTATAAGTACTATTTGGGACTGAAGAATAAAACATCCTATAGAAGACGAAAATAATTATGCCTATTCAAACATCCGATAACTACAAGCGAATAGCGAAGAATACTTTGCTTCTTTACTTCCGAATGCTCTTTATGATGGTTGTGTCGCTATACACGAGCCGAGTCTTATAGAATGCTTTGGGGGTGGAAGACTTCGGAATATTATAACTAAGAAAAAATAATTTCATTATGAATGATTTTAAAGATATAAAAGTAGCAGTAGCCGGTACCGGCTACGTAGGTCTGAGCATAGCAACCCTGTTGTCTCAGCACCATCATGTAAGCAGTAGATGTAATTCCTGAGAAAGTGGAGAAAATCAACAATAAGATTTCTCCAATCCAGAGTGATTGCATTGGAAAGTATTTGGCAGAAAAGCCATTTATACGAGATATTTTCAGTAGAGATTAATATTTAATAGATTTATGAGAGATAGAAACAATCAAAATGGCTCTTCTCAGACGCCATACTCTGGGATACTATATAAACTCAAAGTATCCCTCTTTGTGAATAAATTGACGAATTGGTATTTTTCAAAGACAACCCTGCCATATTGGTGCATTCTCGCCCTCGATAGCATTGCTATCGTCATAGCGGGTATGATAGCAACCTATATCGCAGAGGGTGGAGATGTGTTGGCACGCAACTTCTGGAACTACCTTCTCATGTTCGTCTGCTCCCTGCCACTCTTCGTGGTAGGCATGCGTATGTTCCATACCTATTCCGGCATCATGCGATTCTCGTCATTCGTTGACCTGCTCCGCATATCCGGTGCCCTTGTTGTCGGTTTTATCTTGAATTGCGTACTTCTCCAGGTGATGCCAGAAAATATCCTTTGCGAGATTACCACAGAGTCCATTGTCGTCATGCTCTTCATCTCCATGATAGAGATGTGGACCATGCGAATTCTCGTGAAGTATATGTACGATTCCAGTTTCTCTGCCGAAAGCAAGACGCCGGTCTTCATCCTTGGAGTAAGAGAAGGTGGTATCTCCCTGGCAAAGTCCATGCGCAATGACCATCCTTCCCAGTATATCGTCAAAGGATTCACTTCTGAAGAAACCGCTATGGTAGGCAGATTCCTGCTGGGTTGCGAAGTCTATCCCTATGATGAGACTTTGATAGGCGTCATGCGTAAGATGAATGTCAAGACTCTCTTCGTAAGCCCTCTGGTCACAGAGAAGTTCCTGGAGAAGCAGGATATGATCGACAAGCTCACTGCAGAAGGCATCAAGATTATGATGATGCCAAAAGCACAGAGCTGGGACGGCAAGTCAAACCTCCGTCATCAGATGATGCGAGAGGTGGATATCGAAGATCTTCTTCCACGAGACAAAATCGAAGTGGATATGAATGCGATAGGAAAGCTCCTCAGCGGTCGCACCATTCTGATTACGGGAGCAGCCGGAAGTATCGGTTCCGAGATGGTGAAGCAGATTGCCATCTATAATCCTCAACGCCTGATTCTCGTTGATGAAGCTGAGACCCCAATGCACGATGTCCGCCTCTTCATGAACAAGAACTATGCCGATATCCTTTGCGAAACCATCGTAACCAGCATTACCAATGCCACCCGTATGGAGCGCATCTTCTCTGAGTATCATCCCGATTATGTCTTCCATGCCGCAGCCTATAAGCATGTACCGATGATGGAGGACAATCCAGCCGAGGCAGTACAGAATAATATATATGGTACGCGCGTAATAGCCGATATGGCTGTGAAGTACGGCACCAGGAAGTTTGTGATGATCTCTACCGATAAGGCTGTGAATCCAACCAACGTGATGGGCTGCAGCAAGCGAATCTGCGAGATTTACTGCCAGGCATTAAATAAGGCGATTGTGGATGGCGAGGTAAAGGGCGTCACCCAGTTTGTTACCACACGATTCGGCAATGTCTTGGGAAGTAACGGTTCCGTTATCCCAATCTTCAAGAAGCAGATAGCGATGGGCGGTCCTATCACAGTCACCCATCCTGACATCATCCGTTTCTTCATGCTCATTCCTGAAGCCTGCAAGTTGGTATTGGAGGCAGGAACCATGGGTAAGGGAGGCGAGATCTTCGTCTTCGATATGGGCAAGCCAGTCCGCATCGCCGATTTGGCAAAGCGTATGATAGCCCTTTCGGGAGTAGATGGCATCGACATCAAGTACGTTGGGCTCCGAGATGGAGAGAAACTCTTCGAGGAAGTTCTGAACGATAAGGAAGCTACGATTCCAACCCATCATCCAAAGATCATGGTAGCCAAGGTTCGTGAGTATCCATACGAGTTGGCACGCAAGAACGAGGAAGACCTCTATCAGCTCTCCTTCACCTACGATGATATGGCAATCGTGAAGAAGATGAAGGAGATCGTACCAGAGTACAAGAGCCAGCACTCAAAGTACGCCGAGCTTGACAATAATTAAACATTATACATTAACAATTATACATTAAACAAAATGTTATTACTCATATTAATCCTTTTCGGTGTCCTCTCCGTCCTCGCCCTCCTCATCATCCTCTGGGATTATTTCAAGCATGGAGGTGCAGCGGTATGGGACACAGAACATCCAGGCAGAATCATTACCCAGAAGGTAGCGAAGAACAGAAAGAAGAAATAATCCCACCGATCTCATGGATTTTGACTCCTTCGGAGTTCTTCCATCGAGAGACCAAATGAGAATCCCCGTTGCTTGCAACGAAGAGAATCCGTGAAATCCGTGGAATCCGTGTGGGAGACTCTTTCTGAATCACAATGCAAAGATACAATATTTCTCATTCCCAACTCACCGTTCCTCACCGTTGCTCAACGATACTCACCGATTATCACTGATAGGGTTATGCTCCATAAGTATGATACTTAGCTATCGTAACCATGATACTTAGCGGTCGTAACCATAATACTTAGCCATTGTAACTATCCTGTTTACGCCTTACTTACCCTACCCACCCCTAGAAGTGCAGGTCGGGGGCGGTATCCTGCAGGGAATAGTCGTTCTCTAAGTAAAAGTGAGGGTGAACACTTGGCGATGAAGTCGGTGAAGGGTGAACCCCGATGCCAACCTTTAGCGTTAATAATGTGTTAAAAACACTATATAACCCATTATAATATAGACTCTTATATTTCTAGCATGCGCTGTATATACAAAGTTCTTTTTACTAGGGTTCACCCTAGAGCCGAAAAGGTGAATGCTTGGGGCAAGTGTTCACCCCGCTGTTCACCTCCTCGGCGGCAGTATTAATGTGGTACGCACCCTCAAGGTGGCTGGCCGAGACCAGGTGATGCAGATAATGGACTATCTGGACAACATGGAAGAGGAGTTTCACAAGTTCTATCCCAACGATCCCTGCCCGATGGAAGGTGGCTACAAGGCAAGCTTCGAAAAATCTTCTTGAATTTTAAGAACTAAAAAATATAAAAAAACAATATCATGATGAATGATTTCAAAGATATAAAAGTAGCAGTAGCCGGTACCGGCTACGTCGGTCTGAGCATAGCAACGCTATTGTCCCAGCACCATCATGTAACAGCAGTAGATGTAATCCCAGAGAAGGTGGAGAAACTCAACAATAAGATTTCTCCTATCCAGGACGATTACATCGAAAAGTATTTGGCTGAAAAGCCATTGAACCTCGTGGCAACCCTTGATGGCAAGACAGCCTATAAGGATGCAGACTTCGTAGTGATTGCAGCACCAACCAACTACGACCCAGTGAAGAACTACTTCGATACATCCCATGTAGAAGAAGTTATTGATCTGGTTCTGGAGGTAAACCCAGATGCAGTGATGGTCATCAAGAGCACCATCCCGGTAGGTTACACCCGCAACCTCTACTTGAAGTATGCCAAGAAGGGCGTAAAGAAGCTCAACCTTCTCTTCTCTCCAGAGTTCCTTCGTGAGAGCAAGGCTCTCTACGATAACCTTTACCCAAGCCGCATCATTGTAGGCTATCCAAAGATTATCGAGCGCCCTGAGTTTGAAGAGGAGAACGAGGCTATCAAGTCAGTAACCAATGTTGAGATGTTGAAGGAAGCTGCCAAGACCTTCGCCGCTCTGCTCCAGGAAGGTGCCATCAAGGAGAACATCGATACCCTCTTCATGGGCATGAAGGAAGCAGAGGCTGTCAAGCTCTTCGCCAATACCTATCTGGCACTCCGAGTAAGCTATTTCAATGAGTTGGATACATACGCTGAGGTAAAGGGACTTGATACCAAGGCAATCATCGATGGTGTAGGCCTTGACCCACGAATCGGCACCCATTACAACAACCCTAGCTTCGGCTATGGTGGTTATTGCTTGCCAAAGGATACCAAACAGCTCCTGGCAAACTATGCCGATGTACCTGAGAACTTGATAGAGGCTATCGTAGAGAGTAACCGTACCCGTAAGGACTATATTGCTGATGCCGTACTCCAGAAGGCAGGCTATTATAACGAGAATAGTTCTTTTGATGCCAGCAAAGAGCACATCTGCGTGATTGGTGTCTACCGCTTGACCATGAAATCAAATAGCGATAACTTTCGCCAGTCCGCCATTCAGGGCATCATGAAGCGTATCAAGGCAAAGGGTGCAGAGGTCGTCATCTATGAGCCAACATTGGAAGATGGAAGTACATTCTTTGGTAGTAAGGTTGTAAATGATATGGATGCTTTCAAAAAGCAGAGCCAGGCAATTATCGCCAACCGCTATGATGCTTGTCTGGATGATGTAAAGGAGAAGGTATATACTAGAGATATTTTTAGAAGAGATTAAGATTATGGTAAGTTATAATATAGATTTAAAGGGCAAGACAATTCTAGTTACTGGTGCTGCTGGATTTATCGGCAGCAATCTTGTAAAACGTTTGTTTAATGATGTGGAGAACATCAAGGTGATAGGTATTGATAGTATTACAGATTACTATGATGTAAACATCAAGTTTGAGCGTCTGAAGGAAATCGAGGCAATGGGTAAGGATTGGACTTTCGTCCATGATTCTATAGCTAACAAGGAGGCTATCGAGAAAATCTTCTCAGCTAACCAGATTTCTGTGGTTGTCAACCTTGCTGCCCAGGCAGGAGTACGTTATAGTATTACTAACCCTGATGCTTATATCCAGAGTAACCTCATCGGTTTCTACAATATCCTGGAGGCTTGCCGTCACCATGAGGTGGAGCATCTAGTTTATGCTTCTTCATCTTCTGTTTATGGTTCAAACAAGAAGGTGCCTTATTCTACGGATGACAAGGTGGATAATCCTGTAAGTCTATATGCTGCTACCAAGAAGAGCAACGAGCTGATGGCTCATGCATATTCTAAACTCTATAATATTCCAAGTACTGGCTTGAGATTCTTCACCGTATATGGTCCAGCAGGAAGACCTGATATGGCATACTTCGGATTTACCAATAAACTGGTGAAGGGCGAAACCATCAAGATCTTCAACTATGGTAACTGCAAACGTGACTTTACTTATGTCGATGATATAGTTGAGGGTATCGTAAGAGTAATGCAGCATGCTCCTGAGAAGCAGAATGGCGAGGATGGTTTACCTATCCCTCCATATAAGGTATATAATATCGGCAACTCACATCCAGAGAACCTGCTAGAGTTTGTAAGTATCCTGCAGGAGGAGCTAATCCGTGCCGGAGTGTTGCCTGAGGATTATGACTTTGAGGCACATAAGGAACTTGTACCAATGCAACCAGGTGATGTACCTGTTACTTATGCAGATACAACACCTTTGGAAGAAGATTTTGGTTACAAGCCATCAACTTCTTTGCGTGATGGATTACGTGCTTTTGCCGAATGGTTTAAAAAATATTATTTGTAAAAAATGAATATAATTAAGACCGAAATAGATGGCGTGCTCATTATTGAGCCACGCCTCTTCCGCGACGCTCGTGGCTACTTCTTCGAGAGCTTCAGCGAGCGAGAGTTTGAAGAGAAGGTTGCCCCGATCCTGGGACACAGTGTACACTTCTGCCAAGACAACGAGTCTATGAGCAGCTATGGCGTGATGCGAGGCCTGCACTTCCAGCGCCCACCTTATACCCAGAGCAAGTTGGTACGCTGCGTAAAAGGTAGAGTGCTTGATGTAGCAGTGGATATTCGCAAAGGATCACCAACCTATGGCAAGCATGTGGCTGTAGAGCTGACTGAAGATAATCATGTCCAGTTCTTCATTCCAAAGGGCTTTGCCCATGGCTTCGCAGTTCTCTCAGAAACAGCCGTCTTCCAATACAAGTGTGATAACTTCTATCATCCAGAAGCCGATGGAGGTATCAGTATCCTCGATGATACCCTCGGTATCGATTGGAAGATTCCTACAGAGCATGCCAATCTCTCTGAGAAAGATACGAAGCATGCCATGCTGAAGGACTTCGATTCACCTTTCGATATCAACGTAGATTTATACAAGTAAACAAGATACTAATCATAGAAGGAGGAAGTATACCAAATTAGTGATTAGTTAGATATAAAATATTCCAAAGGTAGGCGAAGCATCATAAGCATTTTTATAAGCTACTTTTCGCTGTTGGTGTGGAGCCTACCTTGTTTATATGAAACATAATTTATTGATAACAAAAATATTATCGATAGTTAATTAACAAGTAAAGAAATGAAAATAGTATTACGACCAATTACTCTTCAAGATGGAGTCCATCTTGTTAAGTGGAGAAATGATGAGAATGTATTAAACCATTGCCTTTCTAGAGCAAAGATTACAGAAGAATCAAATGCAGAATTCTTCAAAAACTTTGTAGAGACAGGTAAGTATAAGCAATTTATGGTAGAGCGTATTGATGAGGATTTTCCTATTGTTGCTTATCCAATAGCTACTGTATATTTGAAGGATATGGATTATACTAATAAGCGCTGTGAGCTTTGTATCTTTACCAGTACTGATACAGAGTGGACACCTGAAAGTCAAAGTCAGGCTATCCATATGTTAGTAGAAAAAGCATTTAACGAGTATGGTATGCATAAGGTTTATTCTTACGTATTCTTTAAGTTTGCCGATGAGGTAGAACTTTTAAAAAATGCAGGATTCTCATCTGAAGCTATTCTTAAGGATGAGGCTATTAATGAAAATGGTGAGTACGAAGATATTGTAAGATTAAGTATCCTAAAGCCATAAATCAGTATGCCAAAATCAAGCGGTGTCATAGGATCTTTGTTATGGAAGGGTGGTGAAAGAGCGATGGTTCAAGGATTAGGACTTTTGATTCAGGTTGTCCTTGCTCGCCTTTTATTACCCAAAGATTTTGCAAGTCTGGCAATTATTAATGCAATCATTAATTATCTTGGTATTTTTGTTCAAAGTGGCCTATCTATTGCGGTAGTTCAAAAGAAAGAGTTATCAGAGAAAGATTTATCCACTCTTACATCAATAAGCTTATTTGTAGCATTAATACTTTTTATAGGATTATATTTCATAGCACCATTCGTAAGTGAATATTACAATATTGAAGAATTGACTTGGCCAATTCGAGTTATGGGAATTTCATTGTTCCTTTTCTCTTTCAATTCCATTCAAACTGGTTTACTTACAAGAAAGATGATGTTTCGCAGCATTTTCTTTCGAAGTATGTTAGCAACGCCTTTGTCTGGTATCATTGGTATTGCTATGGCATATATGGGAATGGGAATTTGGGCTTTGGTTGGTTATTATCTTACTAATATCCTATCAATTGTCATCTTTATGAATATGATTCCAGAACTTCGTCTTAAATTAGGATTTTCTTGGCAAAGTGCGAAAGAAATATATGGATTTAGTATAAAGATTATTGGAACCAATCTAATCAGTGCAGGTGGAGATACTATTCGTACTATGACAATTGGAAAGGTATTCTCACCAGAGAAACTGGCTTTCTATGATAGAGGATATAGCTATTCTTCCTTGGTTACACAGGTGGTGAATACATCGCTATCTTCTGTTTTGCTTCCTGTCTTTTCTCGTCAGCAAGATGATATTCAAAAGTTAAGAGAACTGGCAAGACGTTCTGTTTCGATGTCTGCATTTGTTATGATACCTATCTTAGTATTTGTTGCAGTTGCAGCTCAACCTTTAGTCTCCTTTGTGTTGTCGGAAAAATGGTTACCATGTGCCATCTTTTTGAGCTTGTTTTGTATTCTACGTATTCCTGGAATTATAACTTCTATAGATAAAGATGTTTATTATTCTTTAGGAAAAAGTCAAATTGGACTTTATTATGAAATAGGTCTTTTAGCAGTAAACTTATTGTCTCTGACCTTAATGATCCCTTATGGGGTTTGGGCTATTGCAATAGGTTATACACTTGTAGAATTCTTAGGAAATTTTATCTTATGTATCATCAGCAGTAGAGTCTTTGGTTATTCCCTTTGGGATAGATGTAAAGATCTGGTAAAACCGGTTTTCAACTCTGCGGTTATGGCAATGGTTGCTTATGCAATGACCCGATATTTTGAAAGAGACTATGTATTGGTAGCAATGCAAATGTTTGTTTCAGGGGTGGTATATATTTTAATGTCATGGATAACTCATGATAAGAATTTATTCCAAGTAAAAAATATAATTCGAAATAGGAAACAATAATGAATACAAAAAGACTATCTGGTATTGAACTACTTAGATTATTTGCGATGTTTGGCATAGTATTATCTCATTGGGGTGGTCATGGAAGTTGGCAGCTTGAATCAGATAATACCTATTTATGCAATAAGGTTTTTCTGCAATTCACTCAATATTTAGGTGAAATTGGAAATTGCATATTTATATTGATTACAGGATATTTTTGTGCCAATAAAACGGAAATAAGCAAGGATGGCTTAATTCGAGTTATTACTGATGTTAAAGTATATGCTTTCGTAATGTGGGGTGCGGTTGTCATGCTAGGATTTGTTCCATTTACTGTAATGGGGGGGGGTAAAATCAGTGCTGTCAATTATATATCCAAATTATTGGTTTGTGCTTCCTTATTTAGCAGTTTTCATGTTATCGCCATGGATAAATTTGGTATTACATCAGGCATCAAATAAGGCACTGAAGTATTATTTGGGTATAATGATAGCTATAGAAATGTTGCTGCCATTAATGAAGGCTCCTACGATTTCTTCTAATGTAGGGTTATTTGTACTTCTTTATTCCCTAGGATTCTTGTTGCGGACAAAGAAAATATCAATTCTCAAAAAGGATAAAACGCCCATACTACTTCTATCAACGGGATTTATGACAGCAATAATATCATTAATAATCTTGGATTTACTTTTGCCTGTCTTTAATCTTAATATAAACTTAAGTATGATGTTGATTGGACGATTTTCATTCTTGCCAGTATTGTCTGCGATAGGATTATTATTGTGGTTTGAAAAGTTGAATATAGTCTCGCCAATAATTAATCGTTTAGCTCAAAGTGCTTTTGCTGTATATTTGATATCCGAGAATCCTAATGTTTATCCTTGGTTTTGGAAACTTTTTTTCGATAATATAGAATTTTATAATACTTCATATATGATACCTGTAGCATTATTGCAGGCTATGGTAGTAATGGCTTCTTGTATCTTTATTGATATGATGTATAAAAAAAGTAAGTCTTTCTTAACCTGTTTCTTTTATGATAAAACGCTGGAAAGTCCTAAAGAGTAAGTATCTATTCAAACACAAATTTCTAACGATTCGTTCTGATAGAGTTCAATTACCAACCGGGCTGATTCTTGATAATTACTTCGTGATAGAAAACCAAGATTGGGTTAATGTAATTGCTCTTACCAAAGAGGGACAATTTGTTCTAGAAAGGCAATATAGGCACGGAATAAGAAAAACTGGTATAGAAATTTGTGCAGGGATGATTGATGATGGTGAAACTCCTTTGCAAGCCGCTCAAAGAGAACTTTTAGAAGAAACTGGGTATGGTGGAGGAGAGTGGATTGCGTATGGTGAATCAACTCCTAATCCTGCTTCTATGACGGTTACGAACTATACTTATTTGGCAAAAAATGTGGAGATTTTGTCAGAACCAAGTTTAGAGACTACTGAAAATATAGAAGTATTCTTAGCATCTCCCAATGAAGTGTTTCATTATCTCAAAATGGGATATATATCAGAAGGCGTTATGCAAGCACCATTGTGGAGATTTTTTTGTGAAAACAAATTATATTTTTAATTTTAAATTTTTATTAATATGTCAATACAAGTATTGAAACCAAAATTCGAGGTTGATGAATGCCTTGAAGCTGTACGAGAGTGTCTCGAAAAGGGATGGACAGGTATGGGATTTAAAACTGTTCAATTTGAAGAGGCTTGGAAAGAGTATACTGGTCATAAGTATGCTTATTATCTCAATTCTAATACTGTAGGTCTTCATCTTGCAGTGAAAATTTTAAAGATGCAAAATAATTGGGCTGATGGTGATGAGATTATTACTACGCCTATTACTTTTGTTTCTACGAATCATGCTATTCTTTATGAGAACATGCATCCTACATTTGCTGATGTAGATGAGTATCTTTGCCTTGATCCTGCTAGTGTTGAGAGTAGAATCAACACCAAAACACGTGCTGTCATTTTTGTTGGATATGGCGGTCGTGTTGGACAGCTTGATAAGATTATTGAGATTTGTAAAAAACACAATCTCAAATTGATTTTGGATGGTGCTCATATGGCTGGTACTCGTGTGAATGGAGTAACTCCTGGAGCATGGGATGGAGTAGATGTTACTGTTTATTCATATCAGGCGGTAAAGAACTTGCCTACGGGGGATAGCGGTATGATTTGCTTCAAGAATGAAGCAGATGATAAGCTTGCTCGCCAATTGGCTTGGTTAGGAATTAATAAAGATACTTATGCTCGTTCTAATAAGGGAACTTATGCATGGAAGTATGATGTTGATTACGTTGGATATAAGTATAATGGTAATGCTATTATGGCTGCCATTGCTCTTGTGCAATTGAAGTATCTTGATCGTGATAATGCTCGCCGTCGCCAAATTGTTGAAATGTACAATGAGGCATTTGCTAACAATCCTAAGATAAAGATAGTAGGTGCTCCTTATCATGAAGAATGTTCATATCATATTTATGAGTTGATAGTTCCTGATCGTGAGGCGCTACTTGGAAAGTTGGCCGAGAATGATATTTATGGTGGTGTTCATTATCGCGATAATATTGAATATAGTATGTATCGCTATGCTGAAGGTACTTGTCCTAAGGCTCGTGAGATTAGTGAGCACATTATCACTTTGCCTATGCATATGTGGCTTACAGACGAAGAGGTTCATCAAATAGCAAAGATTGTGAATGACTTTGTGAAGTAATAAAGAATGGTACAGCTGGCAGTACAGGTATTCTGCAAAGAAGTGGTTCGATACCACCTGCCAGTACTAATGAATCAACTTCTTTCTTCACATCATTTCACTTTCTATTTAGATATAGATAAGGCGAAATCATATATAGAGTCAATAAATACAATGCTACAAGATTCTTACGATAGTGAAGAATTGCTTTGGGGATTATAAAAACAATAAATATGAACTATAAATATAATTACGTATTCTTTAATTCGACGGAAAGTTTATATAAAAAACCGGACGGAACGGACTATGATACCATTTGCGTTTGGGATTTTATGAATTCTGATTCCGTTCAGTTGGTTTTGTGCCCATTAGAGCATAAATCGGCCTTTTTGCGCTTCTTGTATGGTGCATATAATTCTTTGAGGGTTGCTAGATATATTAAGCTGCCTTTTAAGAGAATGTGGTATCCATTATATTTTAAAAACAAGTTTAAAAAGGATGATAAGCCTTTGTGTTTTGTGATATTAAATCATAAGTTACCTGTTGATTACTTGAAATATTTAAAAAAGAAACATGCTGGGTGTAAGTTTGTAATGTTACATCGCGACTTTATTCAAGTTAGTCAGAGAACTAATCCTGAATTGCCTCAGAATCCAATTCTTGATTTAGAAATGACCTATGACGAGGGTGATTCTAAAAGATATAACTTCCCGCATTTTTCTGAATATGAGTCAAAAATAGATGTACCTGTAAATAAACCATTTGAGTCTGATGTCTTTTTTGCAGGAAGAGCTAAAGACAGGTTGCCTGAATTAATGGATGCTTATCATGTTTTGGTGTCTGCTGGCCTTAAGGTGTATTTCTTTTTGACTGGTGTTCCAAAAGATCAGCAAGTTGCATATGATGGTATAGAATATGCCTCTCGAAATATGAGTTATAAAGAAATGTTATATCATACAGTTAATACTCGATGTATTTTGGAAGTGACGCAAGCTGGGCAGCAAGGTTACACTTCTCGTTTCTTGGAAGCAGTTATTTATGGCAAAAAATTGTTGACTAGTAGTGAATATATCAAGAAGTCGAAATTTTATAACTCTGATAATATCCAGATAGTTTCTTCAATGAAAGATATTGATGTTTCATTTGTTAAGGAAGGAGATGGTTTTGTTGATTATCAGTATCATGGGGAATTTTCTCCATATCGTGTTATTGATAGAATAGAAGAAGAATTAAATAAGAAATATCCTACTCAAAAATGAAAGTTTTAGTTGCAGGTGATTATTGTCAGGAGAATAGGGTTGATTCATTGGTTAAAACAAGAAAGTTTGATGTGTTGTTTGATCATATACGCCCAATTCTTAGTTCTGTAGATTATTCTATAGTTAATTTTGAGTTTCCTATTGTACAGGAACATGGAGAACCGATACAAAAAAGTGGTCCGCATTTAAAGGGTAGTATTGATTCTGTACAAGCGGTTAAATATGCAGGATTCAATTGTTGTACTTTGGCTAATAACCATATATTGGACCAAGGGGAAAGTTGTGCAAAGGAAACAAAGAAGGCTTTAGAAAACGGAGACTTGGATACAGTGGGTATTGGTAACAATATTAAAGAAGCTTCACAACTTTTATACAAAAAAATAGATGGTAAAACATTGGCTGTTATCAATTGTTGTGAGCATGAATTTTCTGTTGCTTCAAACACATCTTATGGTGCCAATCCTCTTAGTCCAATCAATCAATACTATGCGATTATTGAAGCTCGACAAAAAGCGGATTATGTCTTGGTGATTGTGCATGGTGGCCATGAACATTGTGAACTGCCATCTCCACGAATGCAGGAACTCTATCGCTTTTTTGTCAATGTTGGGGCTGATGCTGTAGTTAATCATCACCAGCATTGTTTCTCTGGATACGAAGTATATAATGGGAAGCCTATTATATACGGACTAGGGAATTTGTTGTTTGATTGGCCGGGCGAAAATAATAAACCATGGAATGAGGGATATATGGTTGAATTGGATTTTGAAGATAATGGTATTAATATTGCTTTATATCCATATGAACAATGTAATTTAACTCCTGGTATATTTCTTATGGAAGGAAATAAAAGAAAGCAGTTTTATGAAAAGATAGAGCAGTTGAACGCTATTATTAGTGATGAAAGCTTATTGAATAAAGAATGGCGTAAATGGATAGAAAAAAATAGTAAATACTTTTTGCTTCCGTTTCAGCCTTATAAAGGGCGCATTCTTAAGAGCCTGTATATAAGAGGAATACTTCCTTCCTTAATTTCGAAAAAGAAGAAATATGGTATTATTAATCATATTGAATGTGAATCACATCTTGATAGATTGAAACTAATGCTTAAAAGTTGTAATTAAGAATTTAATAAGATATATTTATGTTATCAAAGATTATCAAGGTTATTTCTTTAATAAAGAATGATCCTAAAACTTTTTTGATTATTATTGTCGGAAAGTTGTCAATTCTCTTTTCTGATAAGACTTATGTGAAGTTGATGTATAGATTAAAAGTGGGGAAACAACTTCGCTTAGATAATCCAATAACTTTCAACGAGAAGCTTCAATGGTTGAAGCTATATGATCATAATCCTAGATATACGGTTATGGTTGATAAGGTTAAGGCTAAAGAATATGTAGCAAATCTTATAGGTGAAGAGTACGTCATCCCTACGTTGGGAGTCTGGAATAGTCCTGATGAAATAGATTTTGATACTTTGCCTAATCAATTCGTGTTGAAGTGCAATCATAACTCTGGTGAAGGAATGTGCATTTGTCGAGATAAAAGCAAACTTAATATCTCTAAAGTTAAGGCAGCTTTGCGTAAAGGTTTAAAAGAAAACTATTATCTTCATGGGCGAGAGTGGCCATATAAGAATGTTACAAGAAAAATTCTTGCAGAAAAATTTATGGTTGAAAAGGATAGTCAGAATGATAAACAAGCAATCTCTAAAAATCTTGAAGATTATAAGTTTTTCTGTTTCAATGGAGAGCCAAAAATTATGTTTGTTGCTAGTGACCGAGCAAACAAAGTATGTTTCGATTATTATGATATGAATCTTAATCATTTGGAATTGAAACAGGGTGGTGAAAATTACAAGGGAGAAGTTAGACTGCCTAAACATTTTGAGGAAATGAAATTATTAGCCTCGAAAGTTTCTAAGGATATTCCGCATTTACGTGTAGATTTTTATGAGATAGATGATAAGGTTTATTTTGGCGAATTAACTTTCTTTGATTCAAGTGGCTTTGCTAAGTTTGAACCTGAAGAATGGGATGAAAAATTAGGCAATATGATATTGCTTCCTACTGTTTAATATTTTTATGATGAGACTAAAAAGATGGGTAAGAAAATGTAAGATTGTCTACAACTTTAATCTTAGCAATCTTAGTACTTATAGACAAGAAATGATGGGCTTGTCTATAGTTATGGTATTGTTGTGTCATGCAAGAATGAATGGGGCAGCTTTGCCATCTCTAATTTTAAGTTTATTATCATTAGCCAATTGGGGGGTAGACATCTTTTTCTTATTGTCTGGAGTTGGTATATATTATAGTCTGCAAAAATGTGATAATCAGGGAACTTCTTTGCGAAGTTGGTATCTTAAGAGATTTAAAAGAATTTTAATTCCTTATCTTGTTTTAGAAACACCATATTGGCTTTGGTATACGATTCATAGTGGTAAAGAATTCCTAGATTTTATTTATTATATATCAATGGTATCTTTTTGGCGTGATGGCATAGGTCTATGGTTTCTTGCTTTTTTGATACCATTATATTTGGCAGCTCCTTTTCTATACCAATTATTTGCTAAAAAGTGGGGGATTTTTTACTTGTCAAGTTTGGTATGTCTTTGTCTATTATCTCCGTTAATTACCCCCCCCTATCTAATAAATAAAACTATTGAAATTACTTTGTTTTATCTGCCTCGTATTTCGCTTTTTCTAATAGGATTAGGCTTGGGAGATAGAGTACTCAAAGGAAAAAAGTTAAATTGTTTATTTATTTTAGGATTGTTGTTGGTATCTCATTTTTTTGCTATCTCTTCTGCTGTGTATAAAGGATGGTTATGGGCAATACTTATAGTTGTATTATATACAAAGATTAAGGAATGTTTTTCCTTAAAAATGAAGTTTTTTTCAATTCTGGGACAATATACATTGGAATTATATATTGGTTTGGATTTATCTTTGTATATTTTAAGTTACTTTTTACCATCGGGCACCGCATATTGGTTAGGGACAATAGTAGGAAGTTGTTTGTTAACAATGTCTTATATATATCTTAAAAAAGAGTTTTTAAAAAGGAAAAAACTATGTGGACTGTAGTTTATTTAATCTTAGTTTTGTCGTTAGGACTTTTTCTGAAAAATAATAAGTTTACAAATTTACTGTTATTGTTAACGGTTTTTGTGCTATTTGCGTTTGAGAAATCAGATGAAGATTATCAGGTGTATTTAACAACTTATGATGCTGTTGGAACTGGAAGTATATGGGAATTATATGGTTATGAGCCTTCTTTTCTGTTATTTTGTACATTGGGTAATAAGTATAATCTTTCTTTTGATTTGGCAAGAGGTATTATCTGTGTATTTGAAATTTTAGCCTTGGGCTCGACGGTTAAATTATTTACGAAGAATATAGCTGTAGTTTTTTCTTTGTTTTTTATATTCCCTGCAATGTTTGATGCTGAACTATTTAGGTGGCTTTCTGGTATGTGCTTGATTATATATGCCTTTCCATATTTAATTAGAGGACAAAACAAGTATGATTATATCATGTATGTGGCTCTTGTTCTATTGGCAACATCTTTACATACGTCATGTATATTTTTTCTTATGTACCTCATGGTATTAATGAAGGATGAGAAGAAGATAATTAGTATTGTTGTTATCTTGTCAATTATAGGTGTTGTAACTTCACAAACAGGATTGTTATATAAATTATTTTCAATCCTTCCTATACAGCAAGGATTAAATGAAAAATTTCAAGAGACCAATCATTCGAATATCTTTGGCGTAATCAGTCTTGCTCTGCGAAATATGCCTGTTTTTTTTGCAGGTTTTCTAGTAACTTTCTATTGCAAAGGTCATAAGTTTAATTTAAATATAATAAGAGAAAACAGAGGCTTTAAACTGTCTAGAACTTATGATGGATTTGGTGCTTTGTTATGTTCTAAATTGAAGGCTCTAAATATTGTAACACTCCTTTTAATTGTTGTTGCAATATATACACCACAAGTGCAACGAGTCTTTCATGTTATGTTATTTTTTAACTATGTTGCTTTAGCATATCTTTTAGAGAAGAAAATATGTGGTTTGTGGGGAAAAATTTTATCTGTGTTGAATTCTGTATTGCTTTTATTATTGATGTTTGTAGGAAGTGATGGCGTCAAAATTGTTTTTATGTCTCATTTTAATGAAGGTTTCTTGGTAAATCTTTTTGAATGTATTTAATTGTTTATTTTAGTTAGTCTTTATGAAAATATTGTGTTTTACTGATGGATTTAATCAAGGAGGTGCAGAACGTCAATTAGTTGGATTAGCTAGCCTTCTTCAAAAACAAGGTTACGATGTAACACTTGCTAGTTATCATAAGAGAAACTTCTATAAACCTCTTATGGATAGTTGTGATTTGAAATATCATTTAATTGTAGCAGGTAGCTCGCAAATATCAAAGCTGTTGGCTTGTTATAATTATTTTAAGACAGAAAATTTTGATTTTGTAATTAGTTACAAGGGCGGAAGTAATCAGATTTGTTGTATATTAAAAGCAATTGGATTGTCTTTTAAACTAATTGTATCTGAACGTTGTTTAGTTTATGATTTTAACGCCTTTCAGAAAAGAAAATTTTTCTTGTATAGATTTGCTGATTATATTGTTCCAAACTCTTATGCACAGGAAAAATTTATAGGCGAACATTATCCAAAATTACTTGCGAAGACCGTTACAATAACCAATTTTACGGATGTTGATACTTTTGTGCCTGTCAAAAACGAAGCTCATTCTAAGTTGAGAGTTTTAGTGACAGCTCGAATATCACATCAAAAAAATATAAAGCGTTTTATAGAGGCTCTTAGTATATTGAAAAAAGAGAATTTATCTATGGACGTAAAATGGTTTGGCAATGTTAATTTTGGTGAAGATACATATGCTTTAGAGTGTAAGGAATTGATAGAGCGATATGGTATAGGTGATATTTTTCATCTGTTACCAGCTACAACCTCTATTTCTACAGAATATCAAAGTTGTGATGTTTTTTGTTTGCCATCCATATTTGAGGGATATCCAAATGTTGTTTGTGAGGCGATGAGCTGTGGTAAACCTGTATTATGTAGTAATGTTTGTGATAATTCAACAATAGTTGAAGATGGTGTTAATGGATATTTGTTCGATCCATATAATGTAATGGATATTGTTCAAGCATTCAGAAAAGTATATAGTCTGTCAGACAAACAGCGAGATGAAATGGGAGCAAAAAGCAGAGATATAGCAGTTGTTAAGTTCTCTAAGGAAACTTTTGTAAATAAATATATAAAATTGATAGAAAAATGAGTGTACGTAAAGTTTTAATGAAGTTCTCAAGAGTAATTCCTGATAAGGTTTTTATTAATATTAAGTTCTTTAAATTCTTTGGCCATTTTGTTGATTTCAAAAATCCCAAGACTTATAATGAAAAGTTGCAATGGCTTAAGATTTACAATAGAGATCCTTTATATAATACTTTTGTTGATAAGTATTTGGTAAAGGAATATGTTGCAAAGAAAATAGGAGAGCAGTATATTATTCCTCTTCTTGGCAAATGGAATTCATTTGATGAAATTGATTTTGATAAATTACCTGATCAATTTGTTCTTAAATGTAACCATGATTGTGGTGGTATCGTTATTTGTAGAGACAAGTCTTCATTTGATAAAGTTGCTGCCAAAAAGAAATTGGAAGAGTATCTGAAGGAAAATTATTACTGGCAGCATCGAGAATGGCCTTATAAAGACGTCAAACCTTGTATTTTTGCAGAAAAGTATATGGTTGATGAAAGTGGTTATGAGTTAAAAGATTATAAGTGGTTCTGTTTTGATGGAGAACCTAAAGTATTATTTATAGCTCAAGATAGAGAAAATGAAAATGAGGATACTAAATTTGATTTCTATGATATGGCATTCAACCATTTGCCAATTAAGAATGGTCATCCTAATGCTAATGCCATTAAAGAGAAGCCTGAAGGATTCGAAGAGATGTATAAATTAGCGCAAGTCTTATCTAAAGGTATTCCGCATGTGCGCGTTGATTTTTATAATATTAACGGGAAAATCTATTTTGGTGAGCTTACTCTTTTTCATTGGAGTGGTTTCGTAAAGTTCGAACCAAAGGAATGGGATAAGATATTTGGAGATTGGATTAAGTTACCAAAAGTAAAGAAGGTATGAAAAGTATTTTTATTTGTTGTGGCAATCTTAAAGCTGGTGGGGCAGAACGAGTAATATCAATTCTTTCAAATAAGTTTGTTGACAAAGGATTAAATGTAGATTTGTATACCTGGTATAAGACTGATATATTTTATGAGTTTGATGAACGTGTTCAAATACATCAAATTCCTATTGAATCTAAGAGAACTGGTTATTATGGGCAGATGAAGTGGTTTCGTAAGGAAGCAAAAAAGAAGTGTCCAGAGGTTATACTTAGTTTTCTTGCACCATTTAATATATTGACTGTTTTTAGTCTTGTTGGTTTAAAAATACCAGTGCTAGTAGCGGAACGTAATGATCCCTACTTTGTGAGTCCTTCTAATAATGCCTTTTGGAAGATAGTTCGTAATATTGCTTATAAGATGGCTGATGGTATATTGGTACAGACTCAGGTTAATAAAAGTCATTTTCCTGAATATCTTCAGAATAAATCAACTATTATCTATAATCCAGTTACGTTTTCTGAAACAAAAATTGGTATAGCACTCAATACACCTAAAAGAAAGGAAATCGTCTCTGTAACAAGATTAGAAAAACAAAAAAATATAGATATGCTCATACAAGCATATTCTATTTTTCAAAAGAATCATCCTGATTACACGCTCACAATATATGGAGATGGTGCTGAAAGAAATAGATTAGAGAAGAAAATTAAAGAAATGAATCTTCAAGATAAGATATTTCTACCAGGTCGCAAACAAAATGTACATGATTTGATTATTGGGGCAAGTATTTTTGCTATGGCATCTAATTTTGAGGGAATGAGTAATTCCCTAATAGAGGCAATGTGTCTTGGGCTTCCTTGTATATCCACTCGTGTATCTGGTGCTGTTGATTTGATAAAGAATGATGATAATGGTTTGTTAGTAGATATAGGAAATGTAAATCAATTGTCTATAGCTTTATCCAAATTGGCAGAAGATGATAAATTCCGATTAAAAATCGGGAAAAATGCCACTAGATTATACGATTTCCTTAATGTAGATATAGTAGCGCAAGAGTGGTTGGAATATATCAGTAAATATACATATGAAAATAAAACTTATTAGAACTTCTACAGTTCCAACTTCTTTAACATCATTTTTAAATGGTGTCTTTGAAGTATTAATGAGCAACTACGAACTCCTTCTAGTTTCTTCTCCTGGGAAGGAATTGGATGAGTTGCATAATAAATATGGAGTAAAGACTATCGGGGTTTCTATGCAACGCCGAATGTCACCAATTCAGGATTTAAGATCATTGCTTAATCTAATAAAAGTGTTTCATAAAGAAAAACCTTATATGGTTCATTCGATGACTCCAAAGGCTGGTCTTCTTTGTATGCTTGCGGCTTGGGTTACTAGAGTTCCACGAAGAATCCATACGTTTACGGGGTTGGTTTGGCCAACAGCGACAGGTTCGACTCGTAAGATTCTAATGGCCACCGACTGGTTAACATGTGCTTGTGCTACTCATATTATACCCGAAGGTAAAGGAGTAATGGATGATCTCCAACAACATATTACCCATAAGCCGATGAGAGTCTTAGGATATGGAAATGTGAGGGGCGTAGATATGGATTATTGGAGAAAAACGAATGCATCATCCAATAAACTTAGAGAGATAAAGCGGGATGATGTGTTTACTTTTATCTTCGTCGGACGTATTGTTAGAGACAAAGGCATTAATGAATTGATTGCTGCCTTTGATAAATTATCTCAAGAACATAAGGTTCGTCTTTTGCTTGTTGGTACATTTGAAGATGCTCTTAATCCTGTATCTGAATCAACGAAGAAAATCATTGAAGGTAATTCTTCTATTGAGTATTTGGGACCTCAATATGGTACAGATTTGCTAGCATGCTATGCTGCAAGTGATTGCTTTGTTTTCCCTAGTTATAGAGAGGGCTTCCCTAATACTGTTCTTGAAGCTGGAGCTATGGAATTACCTTCTATCGTAACTGATATCAACGGTTCACGAGAGATTATCGTTTGTAGGAATGAAGAAAATACATCTCCCATCAGGGATATGAAGCTTTGTGATAATGGTATCATTATTCCACCAAGAAATGAAGAGTTGCTCTATAAGGCTATGGAAGAGGTATTCAAGAATGATAATTTGAGGGCTGTGATGGTATCACAAGCTCGTGAAATGGTAGCTACTAGATTTGAGCAGAGTTTTGTTCAGAAGTGCCTATTGGATTTCTATGAAGAGATTATATAGTGCTCTTGAGTAAGGTTTTAATAAATACTTTTTCATTATGTTATATAAGATAGCTCATTTATTGAAAGATAATTTACCCTGGTTGTGGAATATGACAGAAGTGCTTAATTCATTTTTCTTTTCAATACGATATGGAAAGAAAATGAACAAGCTTTATTCTGTTCCTATAGTTTTGGATTCAGAAATATTAAAGGATTATTTAATTATCCCTATAAGAAATATCTCTGCAGCTAAAATTCTTGCATTTTTTGAGGCACAACCAGAAGAAGCTTTTACGTTTTTTCATCCTCATAATTTTGATTTGAATACTATTAAAAGGTTACAGCATAACAACTCGTTTGTCGCTTTTGTTCTAGTTGATAGATATAATGATCAAATTGCAGGATATTGTTTTAATAGGAGCTTCTGTAATGGTAAAGGCTTTCGAGGTCGTATGGTAGATATCAATTACCGAGGTAAAGGATTAGGAACTATTATGAACAAGATTCTCAATGAAGTAGGATTTGGTTTAGGATTGCAACTTTATGAAACAGTTAATAAAAAGAATGTCGCATCTTATAAGTCTGCTATTTCCGCAAGTAAAGTAAATGTTATTGAGGAAATGGAAGATGGTGATTTGCTTCTTGAAATATTGAAGGATTAGTATATATGTTTTTCAAAAGATTATTTGATATAGTAGCATCCCTTTGCGGTTTGCTTTTGATATGGTGGATATTTCCACTTGTGGCTTTTCTTATTCATAAGAAGATGCCAGGAGGTTCGGCTTTCTTTGTTCAGAAGAGAGTGGGAAAGGGTGGTAAGTTGTTTAAGTGCCATAAGTTCCGCTCTATGATAGTAAGCCATAATGGTTCGTCGGTATCGGTAGCGGGTGATAGTAGAATTACTCCATTTGGTGCGAAGCTTCGCCATTATAAGATTGATGAGTTGCCTGAACTTTGGGACGTGTTGATTGGTAACATGAGTTTTGTGGGACCTCGTCCTGATGTTCCTGGTTATGCTGATAAGTTGGAGGGTGATGACAGGGATGTGCTGAAACTTCGTCCTGGCATCACTGGTCCTGCGACTTTAAAGTATCGCCTGGAGGATGAAATGATTTCTGAGTATGTGGCAAAGAAACAGGCAGAAGGGGATACTCGCCCTATGCAGGAGATAGCTACTGAGTATAATGACAAGGTGATATATCCTGATAAGGTTCGCCTTAACTGCTATTACTATCGCCATTACTCTTTCTGGAAGGATATCGAAATGATATTCGCTACCGTGCTTGGTAGAAAAGTAAAGTTTGCAGGGGAGGAAGTATAGGTATCTTTATTTTGATGAAATTTTGAAATTTGATAGAATATCGATATCTTATGTAAGGATTAAGTTTAATTCGTAAACAATATCTCATATGGTGGATGATTCTCGAGGCTTTCAAATTGATTATAGTTGTAAACTTCCTAATAATGGAGTGTATTTTAGAGTCAACGTGACAGATACGCTAATTTCACTTAGGGCAATTTTTGAGTCTTTGATTGATGAAAGTTGGATTAATAGTTTTTTCCCAGAGAATGATTGGCTTCATACTTCTGTATTGAGTAGAGTACAACCTACTGTGGAGGCTATTAGAAAGGATTTTGATAATGGTATTAATCCTACAGTGAATAGAGATACTGGTGAAAAAATGGTTTCTGAAATATCGCGTAAAATCCTTGTTGAAGATTGTGGACATTGGAGCATTCCACTTGCTGAATTATACAAGCAAAAAGTAGGTGGAAATCCAGGGTTTGATTTTCATACTGTTGCAGAAAAACAGATACTTATGTTTGGTGAAGCTAAATATGTGAAAGATGCGACACCATATATTAATGCAATGACGCAAATTACTGATTTTATCGATGATAAGAAAGATATGAAAGATTTGTATGAACTTCGTAGTTTTATGCCTTCAGAAGTGCCTTTAAATAATGCTAACAAGGGTATAAAAGGATATGTGGCAGCATTCTCGACTAATGGGAAAACAGATGAATATATTATAGGCAAAGTTGTTAGCCATCAAACATATCAAATCTTGTCCAAATATTCTTTATTTATTGTAATAGCAGTGAATTTATGAAACTTTTTGAATTGAAAAATGAAAATAAGGCAAGAGAAATTCTTGTGTCTATTCTTGCGCACATTTATAAAAAAGGTCCTGTGTGCTCTCAAGATTTAGAAGTTTTGTCTTATATCTCTATTTTCCATCCACAAATAATGTCTGAATATATAGATGATATTATTCTCTATCTTGGTGCATTTTATAAAGCAGTTGAAACTACAAAATCCTTGCAGGGATATGCTCTGGAGTTATTTAAAGAGGTAATACACGATCGATATCATGATAATTTTACTCCTGTGCAAGCAAGTATCCTGTTGAATGGCTTGAATAATCAGATATTTAGTTTCTCTGCTCCGACGAGTACTGGTAAATCTCATGTTTTATTTTCGTTTATTGAACAAAGTCCTTATGATGTGGTTGTGGTTGTTCCTTCAAGGGCACTCATAAATGAATACTATATAAGACTTTGTGAAGAAATACCGGATAAGACAGTGAATATTCTTACATATGTAGATAAGATCAATACTCAAAAGTGCAAAAAAAATATTTTTATCTTAACTCCTGAAAGGTGTAAGGATCTATTTAGACTGAAAAATCAGTTTAATGTAGGAATTGTTCTTTTTGATGAAGCGCAGTTGACTGATGAGAAAGGAAAAAGAGGATTATTTTTTGATTCAATCGTTAGGAGATGTAGTAGGGAGTTATCAGATGCTAAAATGCTTTTTGCTCATCCTTTCATAGAAAATCCTGAAGCGCAAATTGATAAAAATAGATTGTCAAAAGAAAAATCTTCATATAAGCATTATACACAGAAAAATGTTGGGCAAATCTTCGTATGTGAAAAAGAAGAGGGATCTTTTAGTTATTTCGGTAGTGACAGTGAAATACTGGGAACAAAGCAGGTGAAATGTTTGAAAGATCCAATAGAAGAATGTATTAATAAAGGAGGGACGGTCTTATTTTATGTATCGAAGAATTCTATTATTAATAATAGTTATTTAAATTCATTTCAGAAGTATATTGATTTATGCCAAGAGTTAAACGACCCTAATATACAGGCATATATAGATGAACTTCGAGACTTAACAGGTGGAGATACTATTGCTTATATGAATTACTATTCTCAGATGCTTGCCTTATTAAAGCGTGGTATTGTGATTCATCATGGGTCACTTCCTCTACATGCAAGAGTTTTAGTGGAGAAGTTCACAAGAGCTGGCTATTGCAAGATTTGTTTTGCAACATCTACATTAGAACAAGGAATTAATATGCCATTTGATATCGTCTATATTGATAGATTAGAAGCGTCTAAAAGTTTATCTGTTAAAAACCTTATTGGGCGTGCTGGTAGATCTACTATGGCTAGAAAATTGGATTATGGGATGGTTATTGTTGCATCTTCAAAAGTTCCTAAACTTAGAAAAATTCTGAAAGGTAAGGTTGAGATAAGTTCTGTATCTCAGTTCGATGTTCAAGATGACAACTTGGATGATGAATATAAAGAATTTAAAGATGCTATTGTGCACAATACTTTTTCTGATCAATTTAATTTAACTCAGAATAAAGTTGAAACATTGTCTAATAAGAATCTTGATGTTTTATTAAAAGATATTCTTGATATATTCTTTGAAACATTTCATGATGGGATATTTAAGCTGGATTCTAATGATAAGGAGAATATAATCTCTTCGTTTACACAATTATACGAAAAGTATTTAGGTCGCAGTCTTGCGTATGGTGAAGTTAGTGTCTTTAGAACAGCTATATCAATAATGATTATGAAAATTCAAGGCAAGACTTTTAGCAATATCTGTCGACAAAGATATTCATATGTGAGTAAAATGAAGACAAGAAGAAAAATAGAGCGTATAGGTAATTCAACAGAAAAAATATCTGCTAGGTTTACTCAAAGATATAAAGACTTGCCAAATAGTGAGAGAGTGTAAACTAAACTGTGTCAAGCTACAATA
>ERZ780131.44-NODE-44-length-30457-cov-2.76101_pt1 | contig 30457 bp, 30 predicted proteins | sample MGYA00433081_ERZ780131 | MGnify/ENA primary metagenome ERZ780131 (study PRJEB29588, sample SAMEA2147193) | human gut metagenome | biome: human gut; feature: human-associated habitat; material: faeces | place: Denmark | collected 2008/2010 ... | reverse complement strand
GAACTATCGGCAAGAATCTTTTAAATATGGAATTTCCTATGGAGACAGAGGAGGAGGGCGGAAGCCAGGATTTTCTTATGAAGCTTCGTTCAAGCCATCTTGATGACGATGAACTGCTTGAAATCTTTTACAATAAGGTAATCGATAATTACAGCTATGGCGAAAATTATCTTATTCTCCTTATAGACGCCAATTATGACGTTCCGGGCAAGGCCTCAGATGAGTTTGATATGGATGATGCGTCGGAATATGTATACGAGCACATCTTATGCAATATATGTCCCGTAAAGCTTTCGGAAGAGGGGCTCTGCTACAATGCTGCTACCAATTCTTTTGAAAACAGGATAAGGGACTGGCTTGTTGAGAAACCTCTCCATGGTTTTCTTTTTCCTGCTTTTAATGACAGAAATACTGACATACATAATATTTTATATTTCAGCAAAAAAAGTGAAGAGGTACAGGCTGATTTTATAGATGGCGTGCTTGGCTGTGTCACACCTATGACTTATATGGTACAGAAAGAAACTTTTTCCGAAATCATAACTGAATCCCTCGGTGAGGAATGTACCTTTGAGACCGTTAAATCTGTCCATGAAAGCATGAATAATTACATTGAAGAACATAAAGAACAGGTTGAGCCTGTTGTTTTTGAAAAGAACGATATTAAAAAAATGCTTGAATCCACAGGGGTAAGCAATGAGCAGATAAGCTCTTTTGAAGAACATTATGATGATGTTGCCGGCAGCAGAACCGAATTTAACGCTGCCAACGTTGTGAATGCAAGAAGTTTTGAAGTAAAGACAAAGGATGTTGTAATCAAGGTTGCACCTGATCGTACCGACCTTATTGAAACCAAAGAGGTGGACGGCAAATTATGTCTTGTCATTGAAATAAGTGATCAGGTTGAAGTAAACGGAATTACAGTCAAACCGCTGTAATTCCTACTTCATGATAACGTTAATTGTGGTGCCTGTATTTTCATCACTTATTACTTCTATATTGAAATTGTGCTGTTCAATAATATGCTTTACAATAGCAAGCCCAAGACCGGTTCCGCCGGTCTTTTTTGAACGGCTCTTATCTACTCTGTAAAAACGTTCAAATATCCGTTTCTGGTTTTCTTTGGATATTCCTATACCGTTATCCCTGACTGACAGTATTTTACCCTCAGGAGTGTTTTTTACCGTAACCCATACCTCTCCGCCTGGTTTATTATAACGTATGGCATTATCGCACAGGTTATATACAACTTCTTCCAATTTATTTTTATTGCCTCTGACAATTGTCTTTTCTCCGTCAAAATGAAGTGTTACCTGATTTTCTTTGGCGTGAAAGTCTAACATTGATACACAATTTCCGGCTATCTCCGAAATATCAACGTCCTCATATTCAAGCGGTGCTCCTCTGTCAAGTTCTGACAAATTGATTATGTCATTAATCAGGGTAAGAAGCCTGTTGGCATTTGTATATATCTCGTTGGCAAATCTACCGATATCTTCGCTTCCGGCCATTCCGTTCTTAATAAGTTCCGAATATCCCGATATGGCTGTAAGAGGAGTCTTAAGCTCATGTGATACGTTGGCAGTAAATTCCTGTCTCATTATGGCATTTTTAATTATGTCATCATGCTGTTTCTTTATGGTTGTCACAAATGGCTGCATCTCTTTATATACCGTGACTTTATCAAGGTTATCAAGATTATTCGCCACCTGTTCAATCGGTGCAATAAAACTTCGCGTCAGAAAATGATTAGATACAACACTAATAACCACAACAAGGGCAACTATCGAAATAAACGCCGGCAAAGCGGATAAAAATATATGCCATATACTTGACGCTTCCCTTGCGACACGAACAACACAGTCATCACTGATTTTTAAGGCAAAATAAAAGTTGCTTTTTCCTACGGTGTCCGATTTTCTTATGGTACTGCCTTCTCCGGCACTGAAAGCCTCCTTAATCTCAGGTCTGTTTCCATGGTTCTCCAGAGATGATGCATCCGTAACATTATCAAAAACAACTGTTCCGTCGCTTCTCACAACAGTAATCCTTGTCTGTGCAAGTTTGTCATAATCAAAGTCCTGTATGCCGTATTCCGGTCCGGATATATTTTTAATTGTGTACGCAGTTGTTTTTAAATTTTCCATTATTTCTCTTTTAAATGTATTATAAAAGATACATATTGCCGCTGCTGCAGTAACAATAATGGCAATGCTGACTACAATTAAGAATTGGACATTAATTCTCTTTTTCATTCTTTTCATTATCCTATTTCATATCCTACATTCCGTATAGTCTTAATAATTGCTCCACCATCTCCGAGCTTCTGTCTGAGAGTCTTGATGTGCATATCAAGCGTTCTTGATTCCCCTTCAAATTCGGTACCCCATACTCTGTCCATAATCACTTCTCTTCTAAGCACGATTCCCGAATTCTGAAGCAGAAGTTTTAGAAGTTCAAATTCCTTATAGGTCAGTTCTACAGCATCATTGTTCACATAGACGGCTCTTTTTTCCACATCCATAACAACGCTTTCATAGGACAGTACCTTTTCTTCTTCAAGATTAAGGGTTCTTCTTAAAAGAGCTTTAACTCTTGAAATAAGTTCCATTATGCCAAAGGGTTTGGATATATAATCATCTGCCCCAAGGTCAAGGCTTTTTACCTTGTCTATTTCGGTTGTTTTGGCCGTAACCATAATTACAGGTATTTTTTTATAATCGGGAGTATTTTTCATTTTTTTTAATATTTCAAGTCCATCCATATCCGGAAGCATAATATCAAGGAGCACTATGTCCGGCTTTTTGTTCTGAAGATGTTTAAAAAAGATTTTTCCCGTTTCAAAAACTTCTGTAATATATCCACTGTTCTTTAATGCAAAACTTTCGATTTCACTGATATTATTGTCATCTTCCACAATATATACTAACGGTGTTTTCATGTATCATGCCTCCTTTTTATACTTAGGCAGCTTGTACTCTTCTAAAAACTCATTATACCTTGCTTTATAGTTTTCGTCATCTTTTTTCATTCTTCCGAGGTAGTCATGTGACTCAAATTCATCCGAATCTATCTGTAATTCACAGGCCGCAATGTTGGAACAATGATCAGCAACCCTTTCAAAATTGTTGGTTATATCCGATAATATAAAACCAAGTTCGATTGTACACTGTCCGGTTCTTAATCGCTTTATATGACGGTTCTTAAGTTTTTCATTAACTACATCAATAACTTCTTCAAGCGGCTCTACAAGGAGTGCTTCTTTTTTGTCATCATTTATATAACTGAATATTGCAAGATCAACTATACGGCTTATTGCATCTGTGAGTACATTTAATTCTGCCTTTGCTTCATCCGAGAACTTTATTTTCTTACCGTGCATCTCTGAAGCCGCCTCTTTTATGTTAAGTGCATGGTCGGATATTCTTTCTAAATCGCCAATTGAGTGCAACATTTTGGAAAGCAGTCTTGAATCATGTTCACTAAGACTCTTTGCACTTAATTTAACAAGGTAATCTCCCAGTTCATCTTCATAAACATCAACAAGTTTTTCAAGTTCTGCCACCTTTGATGCTTTCTTTTCATCATATTTATCCAGAAGCTCAATTGCTTCCATAATTGACATCCGGACTACTTTTGCCATATTAATTGTGGTTGTCTTACTCAGTTCAACTGCAAAAGCAGGTCTTTCAAGAAATCTTGCATCCAATAATTTCATCTCTGAATTTTTAGGCTTAGCCTTTTCTTTTTTATCTCTTACGGTAATACTTGCAAGTCTTTCAAGTCCTTTAGAGAAAGGCAAAAGTACGATTGTTGCAAGGACGTTAAAACTTGTATGGATAATTGCTATTCCAAGCTGGTTAGCAGATTGTTCAAGGAATCCAAAATGTACAAATGCATTGATTCCGTAGAAAACACACATAAATATAACCGTTCCTATGAGATTAAAATATAAGTGTACAAAAGCAGCTCTTTTGGCATTTTTATTTGCTCCAACTGCTGAAATTATGGCTGTTACACATGTACCTATGTTCTGTCCCAATATGATAGGCAGTGCACTGCTGAATGTAATCGCACCTGTTGAACACAATGCCTGTAAAATACCGATTGATGCAGATGAGCTCTGGATTGCAGCCGTAAGTACCGCACCTGCGATAAGTCCAAGTATAGGATTTTTAAACATGGTAAAAAGATGTATAAATCCTTGATTATTCTCAAGTCCCGCTACGGCACCACTCATAGTCTCCATACCGAACATAAGAATTGCAAAACTTATAAGAATTGTACCAACATCTTTTTTCTTGTCTTTTTTACTGAATAAAATAAGTATTACGCCGACAAGGGCAAGGATTGGAGAAAAAGATGATGGTTTCAACATCTGCACAAAAAAGTTACCACTGCTGATTCCCGACAGGCTTAGTATCCATGTAGTCGCCGTAGTACCTATATTGGCACCAAAAATAACACCGACTGCCTGACTTAATTTCATAATACCGGAATTAACAAAACCTACCACCATTACGGTTGTTGCCGACGAACTCTGGATTACGGCTGTTACACCCGCGCCGAGAAGCACGGCCTTTATCTTATTGGCTGTAAGTCTTTCAAGTATGTTTTCTAACTTTCCTCCGGATAATTTGGCAAGCCCGTCTCCCAAGGAATTCATACCAAAAAGGAAAAGCGCAAGTCCTCCTAACATTGTCAACGCATCAAAAAAACTCATTTTACATAACCTCTTTTTATTTTCTTAATTTGTTTTTACCATTACTATGTAAAATTTGCTTTGAGGCTATGTAAAATTTATGTAAAATTATTGGACTACGTTAATATCACCCTGTACGGAGTAAATTGCCCACTCCGCAATATTGGTTGCATGGTCGCCTATTCTTTCAAAATATTTTCCAATCATTAGCAGGTCTGTAGCTTCTCCACCCTTGTTAGGATTGCTGCTTATAATAGAAATTACATTATCTTTTACATTAAGGAAAAGTTCATCTACAATGTCATCATCGTTAATAACTTCTTTGGCTTTCTCCACATTGCCTTCTGAAAATGCCTCAAGACTTCTTATTACCATTTCCGTTGTCTTTACTGCCATACGTTTCAGAATGTCAAGGTCAGAAGTATATTCCATCCGCGATAAAAGAATTGTTATCTCTGAAATATCTGCCGCATGGTCGCCGATTCTTTCAAGGTCTGTAACCATTTTAAGTGCTGATGATATATGACGCAGGTCACTTGCCACAGGCTGGTGGGTGAGGTAAGCAGAAGCTTCATACAAAGGCTTTCAATATCCTTTTTTGCCTGGTCGATTTTATCATCTTCTTCAATTGCTTTTTTTGCTTCTTCCACATTGGAATTAATAAGTGCGTTTATTGCTTTTTCTATGGATTTTTCTACCAGCGCGCCCATTGAAAAAAGTTTATCGTTTAATGTTTTTAATTCCTGATCAAATAATTTTCTCATCATCCAAACCTTCCTGATATATAATCCTCTGTTCTCTTATCTTTTGGCATTGAAAACATTGCTTCCGTATTGTTATGTTCAATTATTTCTCCCAAAAGGAAAAATACCGTTTCATCCGCAACACGGGTTGCCTGCTGCATATTATGCGTAACCATTACAATGGTATACTGTTTTTTCAGCTCCATAACAAGGTCCTCAATCTTTGAAGTAGATATAGGGTCGAGGGCTGATGTAGGTTCATCCATGAGTATAACCTCAGGTTTAACAGCCAGGGCTCTGGCTATGCATAGTCTCTGCTGCTGTCCTCCCGAAAGTCCAAGAGCTGATTTTTTTAACCGGTCTTTTACTTCATCCCAGATTGCCGCATTTTTTAATGACTGCTCTACAATTTCATCAAGGGCTGATTTTGACTTAATACCATGTGTTCTTGGTCCGAAAGCTATATTGTCATATATGCTCATTGGGAAAGGATTAGGTTTCTGAAACACCATCCCAACTCTTTTTCTAAGCTCACAAACATCCATTTTGCCATATATATCCACATCATCAAGAAGAACATCTCCGGTAATTTTACAATTATCCACCAAATCATTCATTCTGTTGAGAGTCTTAAGAAATGTTGATTTTCCGCAACCGCTCGGACCTATAAATGCAGTTACCATATTGGATTTAATTTCCATATTTATATCTTTAAGGGCGTGAAAATCTCCATAATAAAGGTCCAGCCCTTTTACATTAAATTTATAATCTGACATTACTGTCCTCCTGCTTTTTTACTGATTTGCTTTGCTGCTACGGATGATAATGTATTTATTATGAATACAAATATCAAAAGTATTACCGCTGTGGCAAAAGTCTGCTTTGTATGAAATCCTTCACTGGAAATTGTATACATATGTACTGCAAGGGTTCTTCCTGATGACATAAGACCTTTGGAAAGTCCTCTTGTTGCTGTTCCCGACGTATATAAAAGTGCCGCTGTTTCTCCCACTATTCGTCCTATGGCAAGAATAATTCCGGAAAGGATACCCGGAACTGCTGCCGGAAGAACAACTTTAAATATGGTTCTTAATTTGCCGGTACCGAGGGCAAAGCTGCCTTCCCTGTATGAATCCGGTACAGCATCAAGTGCTTCTTTGGTTGTACTCAATATTGTAGGCAGTACCATAATTGCCGCTGTTGCCGCACCTGCCATAAGTGAATAATCCCATTTCAAAAATACAACAAAAAAAATCATGCCGAAAAGTCCGTATATGATTGAAGGTATTCCGCTTAGTGTTTCTGACATAAGTTCAATTACCCTGACAAAGAAATTTCTTTTTTTCGCATATTCCGATAAATATATCGCTGCACCTATTCCTAAAGGTATTGCTATTGCAAGGGATACCGCAGTAAGAATAAGTGTATTTATAAGAGAAGGTAAAAGTGATACATTCTCAGAATTATATTTTGTTGAAAAAATACCTTTTGAGGTAAATAATGCAGGTACGCCATTTACCAGGATATAAAACAGCACATATAAAAGTGCCACTACGGTAATTCCTGCCGCAAGGTACATAAGGCCTCTTAACACAAGTGAACCGACATGATGCTCTCTTAATTGCTTTTCCATTATGCCTCCACCTGCTTTCTCTTTAATATGCTGATTATCATATTCAATATAAGTATAAATCCAAACAAAATTACACCTGTGGCAATTAATGCTTCTTTGTGCAAATCGGTGGCATATCCCATTTCAAGCACAATATTGGATGTCAGTGTCCTGACACCATCAAATATGCTTTCCGGAAGTCTTGTCTGATTTCCGACAATCATCTTTACTGCCATTGTTTCTCCGATTGCCCTGCCCACACCAAGGGTAAGACTTGTTATTATTCCTGATTTTGCTGCAGGAACAATGGTCTTAAACACAGCTGTTTCTTTTGTTGCTCCAAGTGCCAGTGCCCCTTCCATATAGCTTTCGGGAACTGCTCTTATTGAGGCTTCCGATACTGATATAATTGTAGGAAGTATCATCATTCCAAGGACTATGGATGCTGCAAGAATGCTGAATCCGTTTCCGGTAAAATTATTTCTTATAAATGGAACAATTACCATCAGTCCAAAATAACCATATATAATTGAAGGTATTCCGGCCAGAAGATTAACTACAGGCTTTAATATTTTATATAACCATGCAGGACAGAATTTTGCCATGAAGACTGCCATAAATATTCCAACAGGAACACCTATTATAAGTGCTCCTGCAGTAACATACAGACTTCCTATTATCATGACAAATATTCCGTAATAATCGCTGCCCGGTTTCCATATCTTACCTGATACAAATTTTGTAAAACCTATCTGATGTATAGCCGGTATTCCCCTTGCAAAAAGAAATATACATATTACAAGAACCGCTATTATTGAAATACTTGCAAGGAAGGCGAACACAGCCGCCATTCCTTTTTCCCTGATTTTTCTCATATAGATCTCCGTCTGTTATTTAACTTCTGACCAGCCAGTTACTGAACCTGTGTAGATATTTTTAATCTGTTCTGATGTAATTTCATTAACTGTGTTGTTCTTATTAACAACAATTGCAATACCGTCTTTTGCGATTACCACAGGTACAAGTCCTTTTTCTTTTTCACTGTCTTTTACTTCTCTTGAAGCCATACCGATATCATAAGAACCGCTTGTTGCATTTTCCATGCCTGTTGATGAATCTGTTACCTGAAGTTCTACCTTAACTTCGCTTACTTTTTCATAAGCTTCAACAAGTTTTTCCATTACAGGACCTACTGATGAAGAACCGCCGACTACAATGCTTCCTGTAACATCTGATGGCGTATAAGCCTCGCCTTCTGCTACTGCTATGTATCCATTGTCTTCTATAATCTTCTGACCTTCTGTGCTAAGGATATAGCTTATAAAATCTGCTGCAGCTCCTTTAGCTTCTCCGTTTGTGGCAATGTTAAAAGGTCTCTGTACTGAATATGTTCCGTTTGCTACGTTTTCTGCTGTTGCTTCAACGCCGTCAACCTTAAGTGCTTTTACCGAATCGTTAAGAGAGCCGAGTGAGATATATCCAATTGCATTGGCGTCACCCGAAACTGCTGTAATAACTTCATTGGTTGAGTTAGAAATAACTGCTGAAGTTGTTGTCATATCTTCTTTCTTACCGTCTGCATTCTTCTGTTCTACACCTGTAATTTCTACAAAAGCGCCTCTTGTTCCGGAGCCTTCTTCTCTTGAAATTACTGTAATATTACCATTAACATCACCGTTTCCTGATGTTGTCCCTGATTTTCCGCATCCTACAAGCGATGCTGCAACCAAACCTGCAATTCCTGCTGCTAATACTGTTTTTTTCATTTTCATTTTCTCCTTTAAATATCTAAATATAATTTTATGCTACTGCATATTTTTCTATTGTGTTAATGAGCCTTTCGTCCTGTTTGTTAAGTATTCTTACTTCAATTGGTTTTGTAAGATCCAGACTAAGGATTCCCATCAGGGATTTTGCATCCACAATAAATCTTGATGACACCAGATCAATATCTGTTTCAAATTTGGACATTTCTCTGACAAAATCTTTAACTTTGTCAACCGAATCTAAAATAATGTTCATCTTATTCTCCTTTCTACCACAGAAACGATTGTCTCTGAAGGATTAAATTGTTTACCTCGTTTACAAGATATAGAATACTGTCCTTATGTAAAAATCGCATTGTTTATCATGAAAAAATTATGTAAAGTTTAAGAAAAAAAAGAAAGACAGTTGAATACTTCTCAACTGTCTTTCTACTTCTTATTCTGCATTTGTCTTATGATATCTATTCCCTCCAGCACAAGAAAGGATAGAACTGCCGAAATGATAAATCCTAACCAGCTTTTCATAGGCCGTCTCCTTCATATCTTATAATTTAATTATACAGGGAAGACTCATATTTTGTAAAGAAAAAACCTCTTTCAATTTTGAAAGAGGTTCTCCTATGTACGTTCAATTAAAAAAGATTAACTTTACCGATTGCCTTGTCGTTAATTACATAATAAACGGCATATTCTTCAGGTTTAACATAAAGATTAATTTCTTTAATTGCTGACTCCTTATGTCCTTCTGCCACATAAGCAGCTTTTACCTTATCGATAATATCTGCTTCTGTTACTTCATTGCCTGCGAACTGAACATACAAAGCAGTCTTAATTTCTGCCTTAGCTGCCTTAACAGGTGTTGCTTTCTTAGCAGGAGCTTTCTTAGCAGGTTCTTTCTTAGCAGGAGCTTTCTTAACTTCTGCCTTAACTTCTGCCTTTACTTCTTCTGCCTTAGGAACCGTTGTTTCTGTCTTAATTTCTGTCTTAACCTCTGCTTTAACAGGAGCTTTAACTTCTGTCTTAGCCGGTGCCTTAGTTACGTTTTTACCAGTTTCCTTAATTTCTGTTTTCTTTGTTACCATTGATTTTCCCTCCTATTTATAGTAACTTTCCAGTCACACAAAGAATATAGACCAAAATATAAAAATATGCAAGTCTTTTTCACAAATTCTGTCAAATCAGGTTAAAATATCTGCATGCATTCCATATTCCATCCTCCATAACTGTGGTTGTGATATAGTCTGCTTCTTTTTTTGCTTCTTCTGTTCCATTGCCCATTACTATGGCATGTCCCACTGTTTTAAGCATTGAAATATCATTGTTGCTGTCACCAAAAGCATAAGTATCGTTTATATCTATTCCAAGCATTTCACACACTTTTAATATGCCGGTTCCTTTGCTGAATCCCTTTGGAACCATTTCAACAACGTGTTCATTATGGAGAATAAATTCAAAATACTTTCCGAATTCTTCCTCGCATTTATCTACATTGTTACCTGTAACTGCACAGGAAAGTTTTGAAATATCATATTCTTTCTGCCCCTTTATGGGAATAAGGCGGCTGCCCAGTTCTTTTTTTAATTTGTTGCCGTACAAATCACCGGCAAAATCCTCATCATCCATATACAGATATTCTCTTCCTTCAAGTATAGGCCTGAAACCATATTTTCTGACTCCGTCTATTGTATATCTTACAAATTCGTCATCCAGTTTTTTATAAAATACCTGTTTGTTATCATATTCTATCATTGTACCGCACCCTGATATTATTCCGTCAAAACCAAGTGCAAGGAGAACTTCATTTCTGATATATGCCCTGCTGCGCCCGCTGCATATAAAAGTCAGATGTCCGTTGTCATGTAATTTTTTCATTGCTTCCACTGTACTTTCACAGATTCTGTTATGAAAATCCCATATAGTTCCGTCTATATCAAAAAATAATGCTTTTTTTCCCATTCTAAACTGCCTCTTTCAAAATAATAAAAATGCCTGCACAAATCATCATTATATTTACCGCAAGATTATATCCTCTTGTACTTTTTATTTTCCTGAAATTATTAAAAATTTTAAATAATATTCCTATAATAACGCATATAATAAAAGCTCCTGCAACTGTTCCACCTAAAAGGACTGCATACCCACTGAATCCAAGTCCTGCTATGTCAAAATATACATACATAAAAAGTATAAGAAATATATTGGTAAATTCAGAAATACCTACCATTATTCCCGTCATAAAATTAACAAAGGAAGTTCCCGTATTATCCGTATCATAAGAGTTGTCTGATTTGATTATCCCGATTACATTGGTAACGATTAACAGTGCACTCATTATATATGTAAAAAAAATTCTTGCCTTTAACATGTATTTTCCCAAGAAAAATAAAACAATCATATCAATGATTGTCATAAAAGCAACTGCAAGCGACATTCCAATTCCGATTATCACACTTTGTCCAATTCCATTTTTTACACAGTTCTGCGATAACATCTCTGAATATGTGTCCCTTGGTATTCCTATTATTGTTCCGGTTATCATCCCGATTATAAATAATTCCATATTTTTCCTTAATTATTTAAGAAAAACCGGGGAAGCCCCGGTTTTTCTTGTTTTTGATTTATTTTCTGATACGGCTGTCATTACATGTAAAGTAGATTACCTGATATTCTTTAGATACTTCTTCAAGGAACTGTAATGCACCCTCTGTCTTATCCATATCAAGGTTGATGAATGGGTCATCAAAAATGATAAATGGCTTCTCTTCTTTGTACATTGCCGCTACAAGTGACATTCTCATACATATACCAATCATATCCTGATATCCGCTACTGAAGAAATGTACTTCTCTCTGCATTCCTTCTTCTTCAACCGTAAGATGTGTATTGGCATCAATATGATAACGATCTGCAGATTCATGTGTAAGAATATTATAGTACTTTGAAAATCCTGCCTTAATAGGTCCGATATATTTACCGATGATATTAGTTCTTGCAGTTTCAAGGAAATCTCTTGCCTTGCTGACAAGGTCGTATTTCTTGTTGTCTGCTTCATATTTTTCACTTAAATCTTTAAGGCTGTCTTCAGCATCATCAAATTCTTCTTTCTTAAGATATAAATCACTAACAACCTTAGTAATCTCATCCAGGAATTTATGTGTCTCATCTATCTGTTCTGCAATCTCAACAAGCTGTGCATGTAATGTTTCAAGTGATTCAAGTTTTTCAGGAAGCTGTGTATTCTTAATTACATTCATATCTTCAGCTGCTTCAAACTTCTTAACTTCTGCATCAGCATGTTCCCATTCCTGTAAACATATTCTGTACGCCTGAAGGTGGCTCTTCATATTAACAAGCTGTGTATAAAGATCGCTCTGCATCTTAATATTAAGTCTGTCAAAGAAATCCTGAATAACCTTAAGAACTTCGTCTCTTTCGGTCTCAAACTGTGCTAATGCCTGTTTCTTGGCAAACAGATATCTGTAAGTCTCTGAACCATACTGGAGATCATGAATAAGTTCAAGGTAATTATCTCCCTGTGAAGCTCCATAATACTTCGTAATAAACGCTTCAATCTTATTGCTTGATTCCTGAAGTTTCTCTATTGCATCATCATGTACAACTTCATCCTTCTTATCAACAAGTTCTTCATATTCCTTAAGCATATTCTTAAGTCCGAATATGTATTCTGTAACTCTCTCAGTATCAAAAGGCAGCTTATATTTGGTAAGGAATAACTGCATCTGTCCGTCAATTGCCTCAACGTAATCTTTATCCTTTTTGATTTCATCAAGAAGCTTATCAACTTCCGGATTAACATGTGAAGTATTGCTCTTTACATTTACAATACCAACTATTACTAAAATTACGCCTACAACAAATGCAAGAATACCACCGGCATTCATTGTTACTTTGGCACTTCCTGCTATTGACTTGCTGACCATTGGAAGAAGGAAAAGGATAAATCCTGCAAAGGCAAGTAACCCACCAATGAATATTGTAGGTGTTATCGATACTTTACTAGGTGCATTTCTTAATGCGTCAAGAGATGCTTCCTTGGCAGGAATTGCATTGGCTCTGGCATTTCTCTTATTCCATGTCTCAAGCCTTGAATCCAGTTCTACTTCCCTTGGAATATTGCCGCTGAATCTCGCTTCATATTCTTTGATCTTGGAATCATCCACAACCGGCTGCTGTGTCTTACTGTATTCCTGGGACATTCTGAAATAGTTAGCTGTCTCTTTAATTACGGCATCTACTTCCTCAGGAGCAGGTGGTGTATCTTTAAATTTAGAATCCCATGATTCAAGTTCATTCTGTTCCTCAGGTGTCAATGTATAATTGGCAACTGACTGGTTAAGTCCGGTAAGCTTTGAGCCAACCTCAATTATCTCATCAATTTCTGTCTCTTCAGGAATTGCACCCGGAAAATTCTTCTGTTCTTTATCAAGCGCTTCTCTTCGTATCTGTGCTTCATGAACAAGACCCTGGTATTTTTCCTGCTTGGTCTTGATCTCCATTAAGTGGCTCGTGGTCTCCTGTGATTCCTGCAATTCTTTCTGACGATCTTTAAGATTTTCAAAGTACTCTTCCTTTTCCTTCATTGTCTTAACATTGTCACTGATTGCTTCATCAATCTCTTTCTTATGTATAAGTGTATTCCTGAGTTCCGCAATGCTGTTGGAAAGGACATTAAGAGAACCATTCTTCTTATCAGGGCTTAATTTATTTATTACGTCGATCATTGCCTGATTAGCCGAATCATAATTATTAATATCGTTAGTATTTTCAACAAGGTTACCTAACTTTGCATTAATACTGTCTGTTGAGCTTGTTGCACAATCACTCTGGGATATAAATACAGTTCTGTCAAAAGATTCCCTGTCTATCTTAAATAGCGCTTCTCCTACATTAGGAAGGAATGATGTATCTTCAAGATTAGTTCTTAAATTCCTTACACAGAACTTATCATCTTTTTCCCTGCTTCCGAAAATTCTTTCAATCTCGTAGGTCTCTCCATTGGATTCAAATACAAGCTTGCCTCCGTAAACACCGCCCTGCCAAGGTCTGAATCTTCTTCTTTCGTTCTCGAATTCGCTACGTGTACGTTCATTTTCAAAACCATACAGCATAATCTTGATGAATGCTGCCAGTGTTGATTTACCCCAGCCGTTACGCTCACAGAATGCGTTGCATCCATCCTTGAATTCATATATTCCTTTTCTAATTTTACCAAAGTTCTGAATTTCACAACGAATAAGTTTCATATGACTATATCTCCTCTCCTGTAAGTGCCTGAATACCATAACGGATAATCTTTGGCTTATCTTCCTCAGCAATATCCGGAGCTTTTAAGACATTTCTTACAAATTCGCCTTTAAGAGTCTCGTCAAACATAAATTCTTCATAATTAATTAATGTCTTCGTCTTATCTTCTACCTTGAACACATAGAAAGAATGTGCAAAATTCTTCTCAATTAAGTCTACGTTAATCTCCGTTTTAAGAGAAACCTCTCCCTTAATCACAATACGCACAAGGCTCTTGCCGCTAATCTTCATATCATCAAGTGCCTTTGTAATTTTCTGGATTACATCACTTGTGGTATAACATCCTGTAGCATCTATATCTACTGAATATATATTTCTCTCAGCTATATCAATTAATTTCCGACGGGATGTCATCTTCTTCTCATCCACATCAATGAGGACAAAACCATGTTCACCACATTCATCAAAGCCTCTGCCTTCAAGACATCCTGAATAACAATACACACCTCTGCTGTCAAGCTGTTCCTCACTGTATGAGTGGTAATGTCCGAGTGCAAGGTAATCAATTGACTTATTCTTAAGCTTATCAAGTCCGATGCTCTCATAATCATCAACTGCTTTAGTCGGCATAGCCTTTCCGTGTAATACAACGATATTATACTTATTAATATCAAGTGATAATGAATCATATACATCCTTATGATTCTTCTCCGAAAGTTCAACACCGCTTATAACTACTTTATCGGAACCCGCAACATTGTATCCGGTCCATTTTCTGTCGAACAATTTAAGATTAGCCGGAATCTCCTGCAAATTAATAAGGAAATTATCAATGTCGTGATTTCCCTGAAGATAATAAAATTCTATCTTGGGATTATTCACAATCAGATCCCTTACATAATTTCTGGTTGTAACCGATATCATACTCGTGTCAAAAAGGTCTCCGGCAATGATAATTGCTGCCACATCATTCTTAGCAGCATATGTAACCATCTGTCCGAAAGTATTGAGTATCTCATTTCTGCGTTCTTTCGCCTGTTCCTTGGAAAGATGTCTTAACATCCTGGAATCCAAATGAACATCTGCACAATGTATTATCTTCATATTTTCTTCTCCTTAAAATATGTTTTCTTAAACTAAAACGTTTACAAATACTTACAGGTATAATAACACACTCTAAAAAAATTCTCAACGTTTTTAATTACTTAATTGCAATTTATCTTGTATGATGTTATATTACACTCTATACAATATAGAAAGAAGGAAATAATAATGAAATTAAAAAAATTAATAGCAGTTGGTCTTTCTGCCGTACTTGCTCTCTCAGTATTTACAGCATGTGGAAAGTCCGGAAATTCATCAGCTAAAAAAACAGCCAAGGTTATAGATATTAACCTTACGGAAGAAGAATATGCTTTTGGTGTTGATAAGGACCAGCCGGAACTTCTTGACCAGGTTAATGCTTTCATTAAGGAAATTAAAGAAAACGGCGAACTGGACAAGATCTGCAACAAATACTTCGGTGACGGAGAACCTGTAGCAGTTAAGTCTGCTGCTTTGGATGAAAGCAAGGACCAGCTTGTTGTAGCCACTAACGCAGCATTTGAACCTTTCGAATATACAAAGGGTGACAGCTATGCAGGAATTGATATGGAAATTGCAAAGGCTCTTGCAGATAAGTTAGGCAAAGAGCTTGTTATCCAGAATATGAGCTTTGATGCCGTATGTTTATCTGTAGGTCAGCACAAATGTGACCTTGCAATCGCAGGCCTTACAATCAAAGAGGACCGTAAAGAATATGTAGCATTCTCTGATCCATATTATCAGGCATCACAGAGACTTGTTGTTGCATCTGACAATACTGAATTTGATAACTGTAAAACAGTAGAAGACGTAGAAGCAATCCTTAATACAAAAGATTCTTCCTCATCAGTAGGTTTCCAGAACGGAACTACAGGCCAGTTCTACTGTGAAGGTGATGAAAGCTTCGGATTTGCCGGTTTCAAAATGAAGAACACAGGATATGCTAATGGTTCTTTAGCAGTACAGGATCTTATCAACGGCGGATTAAAGTATGTAATCATTGATGCTGCTCCTGCCCAGTTCATTACTGAATCAATCAACAAAATGCAGTAATTACTGTTCGCTGGAAAGGTGGTTTCATGGGTAATTTTTCACTCAAGTTTGATAAATTCTGGGAAACCTTCATAAAATACAACGGATACGTTAAGGTTCTTGAAGGTTTGAAAAATACGCTTACAATTGCTGTGCTGGGTCTTATAATCGGCATTGTGATAGGAACGCTTATTGCTACGGCAAGAGTTATTCCCCAATACAAAGTTTTACCAAGAATACTTAATAAAATATGTTCTTTTTATGTAGCGCTTTTCAGGGGCACTCCTATCGTGGTACAGCTTCTTGTATTTTATTATGTCCTGCTTCCTCTGATGGGAAGCCGTATGACAGGTATCCAGGTTGCCGTTATGGTATTCGGTCTTAACAGTGCCGCATACATTTCGGAAATTATGCGTGGCGGCATTATGTCGGTAGACAGCGGACAAATGGAGGCCGGACGTGCTGTTGGCCTTAGCTTTGGAACAACAATGTTAAAAATTGTTATTCCCCAGGCAGTAAAAAATATTTTACCTACAATGGGTAATGAGCTGATTGCCTTAATAAAAGATACTTCGGTAGTAAGCTTCGTAGGTGCGACAGACCTCTATGTTGCTTTCAGCTTTATCGGAAGCAGTAACTATGAATTTATGGTTCCTTATCTTGTTATGGCATTGATTTATATCGTACTGGTTCTTATTATCAGTTTTGCAATCAAACTTATGGAAAGGAGCCTGAGACGAAGTGATAGACGTAATTAATCTTGAAAAAAGTTTTGGTAATAATAAAGTCCTTAAAGGCATTAATATCACAATAGAAAAAGGTGACATTATGGTTGTCATCGGTCCTTCCGGTTCCGGTAAAAGTACATTCTTAAGATGTCTTAACTGTATGGAGGACCCAACCGGCGGTCAGATTATTTTTAACGGTGTTGATATTGCGGATCCTAAAGTTAATATCAATATTCACAGGCGCCACATGGGAATGGTATTCCAGCATTTCAATCTTTTTAATAATAAGACAGTCATCAAAAACATTATGTTAGCTCCTGTCTATGTTAAAAAGCAGCAATTAAGAAAAGACAAACGCCACAATGCCATTACAAAATTTACCAATCTTTTCAGAAGCAAGGATTCCAAAAAAGAACTTATTAAAATCACAACAACCAATTCAAAGATTGTTGAAGAATGTAAGCAGGAAGCCATTGAATTATTAAAAAAGATCGGGCTTGAAGACAAAGCGGATGTATATCCTTCAACACTGTCGGGCGGTCAGAAGCAGCGTGTTGCGATTGTACGTTCAATGGCAATGAAACCTGATGTAATCCTTTTTGATGAGCCTACAAGTGCACTTGATCCCGAAATGGTAGGAGAAGTTCTTGATCTTATGAAACAGCTTGCCAGAGACGGCATGACAATGATTGTTGTAACACACGAAATGGGTTTTGCAAGAGAAGTCGCCAATAAAGTAATTTTTATAGATAACGGACAGATTCTTGAAAATTCTTCTCCTGAAGAATTTTTCACCAATCCTAAGAATCCAAGGCTCAAAGAATTTCTTGCAAAGGTTTTATAATTTTTTTAAAAACCGGTCAGATGATGGCCGGTTTTTTTTTGCTTTTTTTATACTGATTTGATATAATTACATCAATTAAATGTATCGGGAGGACTCTTACATGAGCAGTGTTGATTTTTCAGCATATCAGGACAAATATAACCTTGGCAAAGGTGATTTCAGAAATTTCAGCGAGGGTATTGAAAAAGAATGGTTGATTTCAAATGGCATCGGAGGATACGCAAATGCAACTGTCATAGGCTCTAACTCCAGAAGTTTCAGCAGTCTTTTGAATGTATCCCTTAATCATCCGGCTGACAGATATACTCTCTTAGCCAATATAAGTGAACGTATTTCAGATGATACAGGCATCACAAACCTTGCTACTTACCACAGTATCAGTGAAACTTATGAGGGATTCAGGTATCTTTCCCACTTTAGTTTTGGTTCTTATCCGGAATATACCTATCAGATTGGTGATATGATTATCCGTAAATCCATAGGTATGGTATACGGAAAAGATACTTCTGTAATATGTTATTCCGTCAAAAACGGCAGCAGCCACAGAAAACTGTATATTACACCATATTTTACATGTAAGACATTGGGTGAGGTTGCTGACCCTAAGGCACTCGGTTTACATTCCGATGAAAAATCCGGTACAATTACCATCACAAGTGATGTAATGAATATGAAGTATTTTTTCAGGGCATCTGACGGAGAATTTATAGATCGTTCTACCTACCCTATAAGCATGGCAGAACCTACACACATATATCTTTCAGGTGTATTATATGACCTTGATGTAAGAAACGGTCTTAATGCTTGTGACGGTTTCTATACGCCTTACGATATATGTATAGATATTAATGCCGGAGAGGACAAATTCTTCTATTTTGTATGTAGTACGGAAGATGTATCCTGCAATGGTTTTGATGTTCTTAAATCAATGGATGCAAGGAAAAAAGAATTATATGACTTGGTTCCTAAAAAAGATGGTCTTTTAAAGCGTCTGGCATACAGTGCCGATAATTTTATTGTTGAAAGGGAATCCACAAAATGTAAAACCGTTCTCGCCGGATATCCATGGTTCATGGACTGGGGACGTGATACAATGATTGCTTTTACGGGACTTGTCCTTTGTACCCACAGATTTGAAGATGCCAGAAGCATTTTAAAATCCTTTGCATTATATGTTAAAAACGGACTTCTTCCTAATGTTTTTCCTAATACGTATACTGACGTTCCTTATTACAATACAATGGACGCTTCGATGTGGTATTTTAATGCCGTATACAAGTATCTTGAGTACGACACCGGTGCCAGCGCCCGCCGGTTCATTATGGAAGAAATATATCCGGCTCTTGTAGAGATTATTGACAATTACAAAAAAGGAACTGATTTTTCTATATGTATGGACGAAGACTGTCTCATAAGCGGAGGAAGTGATTTAGACCAAATTACATGGATGGATGTCCGTGTAGGTGATCTTGTTGTTACGCCAAGGCACGGCAAGCCTGTAGAAATCAATGCTTTATGGTACAATGCCTTAAAGGTTATGGAGGAATTAAGTCCCGGTGACAAGAAAACAGAATATCATGAGCTGGCTTCCAAAGTTAAAGATAGCTTTATAAGCAAATTTTGGAACAGCAATGAGAATTGTCTCTATGACGTTATAGGAAAAAAAGCTGACGGCAGCGATGACCCTGATTCTTCAATCCGTCCTAACCAGCTTGTTGCCGTAATACTTCCCTATACGATGCTTTCAGCGGATATGGAAAAGGCCATAGTTGATAAAGTATATGAAGAATTATACACTCCTTTGGGCATAAGGACTCTTCCTTGCCATGACGAACGCTATAAATCACAATACATCGGCAGACTTATAGACAGGGACAAAGCATATCATATGGGAACTTCATGGGGATATATAACAGGATTTTTCATATCTGCTTATGTTAAGACACATGGCAATACCCAGTCTGCGAAAGAAGATGCAGCTCTTTTGCTTGAACCGATGATAGATCACCTGAACGATGGCTGTTTAGGCGGTGTAGCAGAAATATTTGACGGAAGTTTTCCTTGCACTTCAAGAGGCTGTTTCTCACAGGCATGGAGTGTTGCAGAACTTATACGTTGTTACTATGAAAATATTATTTAATTAAGGAGATTATATGAAAAAAAGAATTTTACTTACAATCCCATTTATCCTGTCCGCCCTGCTTATAGGCTGCGGCAAACCGGATAAAAATGATTCCTCTGTAGCCGACACTTCCGATTATATCCTTACGGATACCTCAGAAAGGGCAGACAGCAACGGTAAATTAAAAAGAACGTATACATTCGTCAATAGTGAAAAAGAAATCAGCTTTACCTATAATGTATTGAAAAATTTCTCCATGGAGAACTTTTATTACGGTACAAGCCTGATAACAAACGATTCTTACGGTTATGACCGCTATATGGTTGTGGATTCAGAAGGCAATGAAATAATAAAATACGATTCTTATGACTATATGAAAAGACTTGAGACCCTTCCATATTTCATAGTAACCACTGATAAAGAATCCGGAGAGCTTGTTGGTCTTATTTCCGAAACAGGCTCAGCAGTTGTGCCTGAGAAGTATAAAGATATTTCGCTTTACCCTTCAGATGGCAAAATCATCTATCTGTGTGATAAGGGCGAGGACGTATATGATATCAGGTCTGAGAATGGCGATGTAATTACAGAAGACATAACTATAACCAATATTTCGGACTGCGGTTATGTAGAATCTCCTTTTTCAAGCGGCGGCTATGGAATATTATGTATCAATACCGGTACGGGTTACCGCTATATAAGTGAAAAGAATGGTTCTACAGTAATTGAACACGCCGATTATTATGATGAAAATATTTTTGATTACTATATAACTTCTGCATCACAAGGTGATGTACAGCTTGGTTTTTTCAATAATGACGGAACAAAATTCTATCCTATTTCGGATGATTACAGCGGCTGCCGTATTTTTGCCACGTCGGATTACAGATATATATATGACTCATCTGATATTATAGTTGCAACATACTCTTCCGGTGGTTCTCTTGTAGGCACCTCGGATAATGGCGAGATACTTCATCCTATGTTATACGGCAATAACCGTACCTTCTTCATTGAAACCGAATCCGCTTACATACTGAAAGACAGTGATGATGATCAGGTAGAAAAATTTTCAAAAGACACCTGTACATTGGAAGGTTCTTCAAATTATGGTTTTGTTATAACAAAAGATGGTGCAGGCACCGTATACTCATTAAAAGGCAAAAAGCTTTACACGGACTTAACGGTTACAGACAAATTATACATTGATGATAATACATATCTTGCCAATATTTATGGTCATCTTGTTCCTCTTGATATAAACGAGAATATATCCTACCAGTCAGAAAAAGGCTTTTGTTTAACCGAGAACCAGTCAGAAGGAAAAATATACATAAAAGATTCTTCAAATACTTTAAGCGAATATAATACCACAGATTTTATTAGTCTTCTGCATACGGACAATGACAGTATTTTCCTGGTAAAGACCACTAATGGTCTTTTCAATATAAACGGAAATGCAATTAAATCCGCCACTGAAGAATAAAAATATCCCCAATGCCATTATCTGACATTGGGGATTTGTTTACCATTGTTCCATCACCTTATTTAAAAGGTCACTTCTTAATTGTCCGCAATATGAACATACTTTCTTATCAACGGAATTCTCATGTCCGCAGGCTTCGCATTTCCAGACTGACGGAACGTCCTCTGACTTAGGTGTTTCTTTTTTGCTTTCAGCTTTAACAGCATTATCTTTAATAACTGTTTCCTTGTTATCCGTAGCCTCTGTTACAACTGTTTCAGTTTCGTAAGACTCGTTATTCTTCATCTCAACTGCTTCCACACTGCTGTCGCTATTGTCCGCAGTCTCTGATTTCTTATGCTTCAAAGAAATTCCTGCTGCCGTAGTCAGTGCTCCGCATATACCTAACAAAGCTGTCCTGGTTACTGTACTCTTAATTTTTCCGTTGAGCTTCTTAGAGGCATTCTTAAGCTCTGCCTTATATTTTTTTATAGGCAGTGCAGATATAACCATTGCCGTTTCTAATGCTGCTCCTGATATTATTGCTGCTATCGCAATCTTACTGTTATCTTTCATTCTATTCACACGGGGAATCATATAATTATTCCCACAACTCCATTGTTACTATCAATTTCTGACTTGTGAATTGTACCACCAACAACAGCTATATTGCAATCATTAAATATATTTTTGTAGGTACCGTCAGGAATATCGGTCTTAATATCCTTTGTTTCGCCCTTTATGTTAAAAATTCCAAGAGCTTTATTATTGCCTTTGCAATATGTAATTACAAAAGTATCCGTATCCGGTTCCGCTTTCACTTCATAAAGTCCGTCTGCGAATATGCTGTACTGCTTCTTAATTTCCGATAATTTGGAAATATAACCGCTTATATCATATCCTGTATTTCTGTCAATCGTATCAATATCAAAAAGACTTGGTGTTCTGTCATTTCCGAATTCCTCACCGGCATATATAAATGCCATTCCTTTCTGGAAATATGAGAAAGCAAGAAGCCTCTTTACAGTCTCAATATCATGAACGTAGTTCATAACCCTGTCTCTGTCATGATTCTCAAGAGCACGGATTTTAACATAATTCTCAGGATATATTCCATCCTGGAAGTTAAGGACTTCTGCATAATCCGCAGCACTTACTTTTCCTTTAAGATAGCCGTCATAGAAATTCCATATATCATAATCATAGGTCATATCAAAAGCAGAATACATAGTATTATCCGAATTGGCAACGCAATTAATGCTTCTTAAATATTTAATAAAGCCTATGTCAACCGACTCGGCAAGCCAGATTAAACCTTTTTTAACCTTGGCGCATTCTGACCTTGCCCTATTCCAGAATTCTATAGGGACCATTGAGGCAACATCACATCTGAAACCGTCAACTATCTCTGCCCACATCTTCAAGGTATCAATCTGATAATCCCAAAGGTCTTTGTTCTTATAATCAAGGTCATATACATCCGACCAGTCACCTACCTTATTACCAAAGCTTCCATCCTCTTTTTTGTAGAAAAATTCAGGGTGTTCAATGGAAAGCACAGAATCTTTTGACGTATGGTTATATACCACATCAATGATACATTTCATTCCGAGACCATGGATTGCATCAACAAGCTGTACAAAATCCTCTCTGGTTCCGTATGCGGGATTGACAGCCCTGTAATCCTTAATTGAATAAGGGCATCCAAGTTTTCCCTTTTTGCCTACAACCCCGATTGGATGGATAGGCATAAGCCATATCACATCAACACCCATCTGTTTAATTCTTGGAAGGTCTTTTTCCAATGCTTTAAAAGTTCCCTCCGGTGTATGATTTCTTACATACACACTATACATTACCTGATTTCTCAAATTAATATTTGTGTCACTTGCCATGATTAATCCTTCCTTTCAAAATAATGTTCTTACGATACTTTCAAGTCTCTCCTTACAAAAGATATCACTAAAAAGAAATTCCTCCGAAAGGGTGTCAAGATTATCCGTTGAATACTCAATCTCCCTTGAAAACATATGTATACATTCCATATGCTGCTCTTTCGTAAGCATTCCATCCCTTTTGTAAATATAGATGTCCATTTCCTTAATAAGTATCAGATTGGCTGTCATAAAATATATTTTACCTGCAAAGTCGTGGTCATATACAGACTGCAGCAGATATCTGAAAAGATAATAGCATACCAGCTTGTCATATCCTGTAAACGGATAATTCTCTTTATTAAAGCCGGACAAGTTCCTGACGTAATCATCTTTATGAAGCGAATCTGTTAAATCCTTAACAAATTCCGTCCATTCCACATTGAGAACCTCCATGGAATCATAGGTGTCCCAGATTTCCATAATATCCGCTTCTTCATAAGGCAACGCTTCCCTGTTTACATACCGGGGAACATATTCCAAAATAGCCTTATAATCATTTCTGTTAATTAATTCCTGTATATATTCACCCGTATCAAGGAGAACCGATAATTTGTCCGCAAATCCCATATCAGAATTCATTACGTCAAAAAGACAGTTTCTGACCTTCTCTATTCCTTTGCAAAGAAGGCCGTCATATTCTTCATCTTCAAACTCTTCTTCGTCTATCGTACGCTCCACAATATGGAAAGGCTTTGTGTCCTCCAATATTATTCTGGCAGCTTCCTCACAGGCAAGACCTATTCCGGTCTCTTTATAATGACCGTAATATTCGCTGAACCTTGGAAACTGTGTACATACAACTCCCATATGTTCAGGCCCCAGCTCTTTATAGATATGGCATAAATTATCATCATCAAGAAACGGACATCCCCCGTTCTCTAATTTAAAACAATAAGTATCCGTATAATCTATGGAGGCTCTTAAGCGGTCTCCAAAATCGCCTTTTACTGACTTATAGAACTCCACAGTGTCTTCATCAAGGTCTATCTGCCATCCTCCGTAACAGCAGTTATCCCTACACTCACCTGCAGTACATACAAAACTGTCAAAATAATGAGGAATCCTTAATACCATAATTCTGTCTCCATTACTAACGTAAATCTCTAGGAACGTATTTCCTGTCCGTTACAAGGCTCTTGTATGCCGGTCTTATAATCTTGTCCGTTGTTACAAGTTCCTCCATTCTGTGGGCGCTCCAGCCTGCAATTCTTGCAATGGCAAAAAGCGGAGTATAAAGCTCTCTTGGAATTCCAAGCATCTCATATACAAATCCGCTGTAAAAATCCACGTTAGGACTTACACCTTTATATATCTTACGTTCCTTGGCAATAAGCATAGGTGCTATTTTTTCTATATTCTCATATAACATAAGGTCCTTATCCTTACCCTTATCGTGGGCAAGTTCCTCAACAAACTTACGGAATACCTGCTCTCTTGGGTCTGATAAAGAATATACCGCATGACCCATTCCATATATAAGTCCCTGTCTGTCATAAGCCTGTTTATTAAGTATTTTGTCAAGATAAGACGCAATCTCTTCCTCATCGCCAAAATCCGAAACATGGGATTTAATGTCATCCATCATCTTCATAACCTGAAGATTGGCTCCGCCGTGTTTTCTTCCTTTAAGTGAAGACATTGCCGCAGCTATTGCAGAATATGTATCTGAACCTGACGAAGTAACAACTCTTGTGGTAAAAGTTGAGTTATTACCGCCGCCGTGCTCCATATGCAATAAAAGTGCAATATCAAGAACCCTCGCTTCAAGCTCGGTAAAAGACTTGTCAGGTCTTAACATTCTGAGGAAATTCTCTGCTATAGACAAATTGCTGTCCGGACGATGAATATACATACTGCCGTTATTATCATAGTGGTTATATGCATGATATCCGTAAACAGCCATCATTGAAAAATTGCTGATAAGCATAATACACTGTCTTAATACATTTGAAAGGGATAAATCATCCTGTCTGTCATCATAACATGCAAGTGTCAGAATACTCCTTGTCATTGAATTCATAATATCCACTCTCGGAGCTTTCATAATGACATCCCTTGTAAAGTTGGTAGGGAAATCCATACTGTTGTTAAGTGCTTCCCTAAACTTTGCCAGTTGTTCATTATCAGGCAAATCTCCGAATAGAAGAAGGTAAACTCCCTCCTCAAAAATGAACCTCTTATCTGCAGCGCCATTAACAAGATCTCTTACATTATATCCTCTATATAAAAGTTCTCCGTCACACGGAATCTTTTCTCCATTCACATTCTTAAATGCCGTTATCTGTGAAATGTTGGTGAGTCCGGTCAGAACACCTTGTCCCTGTTCATCCCTAAGACCTCTCTTAACGCCATATTCCTGATATAAATTCTTATCAATCTGATCATTTTTAACACAAAGCTTAACCTGCTCATCTGTGTAATCTGTAATTGATATCATATTGCACCCTCTTTCCAATTAATAATCTATTTTTAATTTTAACATCCTGACATAAAGATGGTCAAATTAAAAATTTATTAACAAACTTTAACAAACCTTATGTATATCAAGACTCATTTCATGCCACACTTCGCCGCCCCATACAGAATCTGATATTCCATGGTCCGTAAACCCAAAATCAAGATACATTGGGACCTTAGCATCAAGGCATGTAAGTATTAGTTTTTCCCTGTTATTTTTCTTTTCTTTCAACGCATATTGTCTGACAAGTTCTCTTGCAAGTCCTTGTCTTCTGTATTCCGGCAAAATGCTTAATCCAAGAATCATTATATTTTTTCCTTCAGAATTATTAAGGTACGCATCTTTAAAAAATTCATCCCTGAATACCTCTTCATCTGTTGCCAGCCCATTTAGAGAACCTGCTATTTTACCGGTCTCTTTGTCCACTGCAACAAGAAAAAGTTCCGGCGCATTCTTAATTCTTTCTATCATATTTTTCTCACTGCAGGCTTCATTGGGCGGAAAACATACCTGTTCAATACGCACCGCCTGTTCTGCCTCATTATCTTTTATAATTCTGAATTCGTATCTGTTGTTCATCTTAGCCTCCTTAATTCTGTTTAAAATACTCTTTTGCAAATTCCATATCCTGTACTAATTCCAAAGTTCCTATATATCCGTCATTTTCATCACGCACCGCTATATATGTTACAAGCATGGTTCTTCCGGCTTTTTCCATCCAGACAGGCATACTGTCAAGGCTTCCGTTTCTAAACTCATCGATTATACGTCTTACCATGATGCTGACTTTAGGCGGATGGCAGGAAAATACTTCACGCCCGATTGCCGTCATTGAACGTTTAAAAACTTTATGCCCTTCGTTAAAATACCTGTTTATATTATCTTCATCCACAAAAGTTATTCCAAGAGGGATTGTATTAAGTATGGCTTCAAGCTGGTTAAGAGAAAGCGTTCCTCCGTTGATTTTTATTATATCTCCTTCTATTGCCACCTTTTCTTTAGCCTTTTTGACGCCATCCCATGTTGCATTTTCCACTCCGAAACATACGTCATAATCTTTGGAGTCCATATAAATGTTCTGCCAGTCCTCCTCGGAAAAATTAACAGCACAGTTAGGGAACAAAATATTTTCCTCTTTATATATCATATCGTCAAGCATTGTAAGAAGTTTTCCAACATCTTCCTTCCAATTTTCATCCTTTTTCTCTGCTTTACACAAACGGTTAATCCCGTTTCTGATATCAACATCAGTTGTCCACATTACGGCTGACGGTCCGCTTATATTATATTTTACATCTAAAAGCGGATAAATCAAATCTCCTTTTTTGGCATAGTGGATTGCGATTTCCCTTACACTTTGTATTTTCTCAGGTTCTTTTTTACATTCTTCAATAAGCTCCCTGAGTTTTAAATTTTCTTTCATGAAGGTATTCAAAGGATGTCCTTCTATACCCGCCAATGCTTCCGAAGTCTTCATCCGTTCTTCTTTGGATATTTTTCCCTTAAACAATGCTGCATGCACATCACAAAGTCTCTGCACCTTGTTAAGCGGCGTTCCCGCTTTAAGCAGTTCTTCCTCTGCCGCCATTATTTCTGACGCATCCACGCCGCCTAATTCCCTTACAAAATCCGCCCGTACTGCCTCTAATCTCTCACCCTTATCCAGTCTTTCAAGATATTTTTTTATTTTTCCAACAATATTTTCCATTACGCTACCTCCACCGATGATTATTTTTAGTTTAAGTAAAACAGCTAAAATTATTCACTGTTAATTATTCTCTCGTTATTGTATAATCTTATAATCAAATCAGTGAGGAAATACAAATGGATATTTTTATAACAATAATCGTAACATTTTTTGCAGGTATGGGAGCAGGTCTCGGTACAGGTTTTGCCGGAATGAGTGCCGCGGCTGTAATAAGCCCGATGCTCATAAGTTTTCTTAAAATGGACCCTTATATGGCTGTAGGCATTGCCCTGTCCTCCGACGTTCTTGCCAGTGCCATATCTGCTTATACATATGGGAAAAATAAGAATCTTGATATTAAAAACGGACTTATAATGATGGTTTCCGTCCTTGTATTTACTTTTATCGGAAGCTACATTGCAAGCCTTCTTCCGTCAACCACAATGGGAAATTTCTCGGTCATCATGACCTTTTTCCTCGGTGTAAAATTTATCCTGAAGCCTGTCATGGCAACTAAGGAATCTATGTCCGATGTACCCGCAAAGAAACGTGCAATCCAGTCTCTCGCCTGCGGCATACTTATCGGTTTTATCTGCGGTTTTGTAGGTGCGGGCGGCGGAATGATGATGTTACTCATCCTCACTTCCGTACTTGGCTATGAATTAAAAACTGCCGTAGGCACAAGTGTTTTCATAATGACTTTTACCGCATTAACAGGTGCCGTTTCCCACTTTGCAATAGGCGGCATGCCTGACATTCCGGTATTTGTATTATGTGTTGTCTTTACATTTATATGGGCAAGAATCGCCGCAATCTTCGCCAACAAAGCTAAGCCTGAGACACTTAACCGTGTTACCGGCGTAATCCTCATGCTTCTTGGCATAGTTGTTTTTGTATTTTCCTTCTTTAATTAAATTCAAAGAAGTATATGCAACAGGCACAGGCTATTATTATCAGGAAAAAAATAATATTGAAAATCACATTTGCCTTGCGGTTTTTTCTGTGCCGGCTGCTGTTATGCTGTATGTTATGCTGTACGCTATGATGTACATTATTCCGTACTGTGTTCTGTGCCTTTCTCCCTGCCCTGTAATGAACTGCCAGAGGGTCAGTTCTTTTCATTATTCTATTATAAAATGCATTGAGCCATATAATATCATCCCTGTCACACACCTGGTAATCAAAAGTTCCCTCATCATGTGCCATCTGGTTTCTTATGTGTCTTAACCGTTTTAAGGTTTTACAGTCCTCGGTACATCCGTATCCGATTGCTTTGAGTTCATCTATATAACGTGTCACCCCGCCGTTCCTTAATCCGAACACATCCGAGCATAATCTATCCAGTCTTTTGTACGTTTCAAAAAATTCCATATCGGTTTTGTTCATATTGTTACCTCATGCTGCTTATAATGGATTTCATTATGTATTTAATATCTTAATAACTGCCTTTGCCTTTTCGTCATCTGTATTTTTACATATTCTGCCGTAAAAATCTTTTAAATCTTTATCCTTTAATATGTATTTTACCTGCTTATTTTCAAGGGCAATTCTTATTAACTTGTCTGTCTGCTCCCCGGTCCAGTCGGTAACACCCGATAACTGTTCAATAACATTGTGGGTGTTTGTAAAATTCGTGCTGTCCTCAAGCTTATTAATAAGCTCTTCTTTCCTTACTTCTTCCTCTGTCTGATTTCTGGTCTCGTCATCTTTTTCGCTGACACATTCAAAGTGAAAATCCTCAAGAATTTCGTTAGAAATTGTCCTGTCAATTATCTTCTTTACAAGTTCCTCAAGTTTCGAGCCCTCCGTGTAGTCCGCAGGTGCATAGTATTTTATCCTGTTTTCTTCCAACATCCTGAATACTTTTGATTTGTCTTTTGTCCCGGAATTAAACACGCCAATGGAATGACCGCCGTTAATATTAACAAGCTTCATGCAAGGAATATCCGTATCGCTGTCGCCTATGTAGACCATATTTCTAAAAGGAACCCTGTATTCATCCGGTTTAAAAAAGGAATTTACACCCTGGTCGTTTATGTCCAGAACACCCTTCTCAATTCTGAAAAGGAACTGGGTCTTGTTGGTATAATTTACGACCTGGGCAGGCCATACCGCCACTCCGTCTTCATCATAATAAAAAGAACTGGCGTAAATCTTTTTAAACTTGTCTGCAACCTTCGTTCCCTCTATCATCTCTTTAAGTCCCGACGAAATTATATAATGTTCTACAATCACGCCTTTTTCCCTGCCATATTCATTAATCCTGTCAAACCATGAATCGACTCCCGGAAACAGTTTCACCTTGCTTCCGTCCTTAATTAACGTATCCCTTGTAAACAGCACTTTTCCTCTCGCTTTACTACACATCATATACATATATGCAAGATTCTGGTCCATATCATTGCCTGATGCCAAATCATTGGATTCTTTCCAAAAATCCGCCACCTCATATCGTATTGACTGTATAAAGCCCTGTGCCTGCATGTCATCCGGCGACAATGTTTTGTCAAAATCGTAGCATATTGCCAAAATAGGTTCTTTATTCATATTTATCCCTCTTTTCTGTACTTTTATATTAGCATAGTAAAATCCTGACTTCAATGGAGGATTTCTGTCCCTACATATTCTCTCTGATGTTCTCAATCAATTTAATATCTGCAGGTAACCACTCAACATCTTGAAGCTGTTCCTTTGTAAGCCATTTTGCATTCTCATGCTCTTTTAACACAAGATTCCCTCTTACTATCTCACACCAGAAACAATCCATTGACAAATGGAAGTCGGAATAATCGTACTCAATTGTATCAATTAATGTTCCTACCTCGATTTGAGTATCTAAATCTTCCATAATTTCACGTTTTAATGCCTCTTGTGGTGTTTCTCCATTCTCGATTTTTCCTCCCGGGAATTCCCAGCTATCCTTAAATTCCCCATATCCTCGCTGGGTAGATAAAATAATTGTTTGTCCTTTATCATTTAAAGATTTTATCACTGCTGCAACTACTTTGATTATCTT
>ERZ780131.43-NODE-43-length-30532-cov-3.3688_pt1 | contig 30532 bp, 27 predicted proteins | sample MGYA00433081_ERZ780131 | MGnify/ENA primary metagenome ERZ780131 (study PRJEB29588, sample SAMEA2147193) | human gut metagenome | biome: human gut; feature: human-associated habitat; material: faeces | place: Denmark | collected 2008/2010 ... | reverse complement strand
AATGAAAGTTCTGGAATTTGCTTTTGACAGCAGGGACAGCAACAATAACGATTATCTTCCACATATGTATCCGGTTAATTGTATTGCCTATGCGGGAACACATGACAATGATACAATTATGGGCTGGATGAAAACAGCAGATAAGGAAGATGTTAAATATGCAAAAGAATATCTTGTTATGGGTAAAGAAGAACCATACTGGGATATGATAAGAGCATTATGGAGCAGCGTAGCGGGTACAACAATCATTCAGGCACAGGACCTTTTAGGACTCGGCAGCGAAAGCAGAATGAATATACCTTCTACACTTGGCGGAAACTGGTCATGGCGTGCTATGCCAAAGGCATTTAACGCTAAGATAGCTAACAGGCTCTTCAGACTTACAAAACTTTACGGACGTCTGAAATAAACGGATAAATAAAAGGTTAAAATGTTAAATAATAAGTTAAAAGAACTTCGGTTAAACTACCGAAGTTCTTTTTAAATATTTACGAAATGGGGATTCAGGTGGTAAAATAAAAAATTAAGAAAACAAAAAGGCAGGAATATATGATAGGTAGCAGGATATGTCTTGATGAGGTAAAGGATAAGGTACTTTACCACTACACAAAAAGCAATGGAATTAACGGAATAATGAATAATAAATGCTTTTGGGCGACCAAAAATGATTTTTTAAATGATCCAAAAGAATTTCTGTATGTTAATAAAATACTGAAGAAAGTACTTATTAACTACATCGGGAATGATGATAAAATTGGGATGTTTTTAGAGGATGTCAATAATAGCGGCAACTCAGAATATTTTGTTTTATCTTTTTCCTGCTGCAGGGACAGCATAACCATGTGGGCAGAATTTGGTAACGCCAATGGATATAACATTGGTTTTGACAGCAGAAAGATAATTAAGAGAATAGATGAAGCCAACGAGGTAGAATATCACGGACTCGTGATTTATGACCGAGATAAGCAGATAAAATATATCCATGAATTTATGGAACAGTTCATAAAAGAATTTCCGCAGTTTACGGACATGGTTGATAAAGGTTATAATGACCGTAACGATGAAGAATACAGGAGAATGTGTATAAGTTTCAGCGATAAGATATCAATATATTCAATGTTTTTTAAAGCAGAAGCATTTTCACAGGAGAAGGAGTACCGCTTTGTATTTGCCAAGAAATCCGATACGAAGGTCCATTTCAGGGTAAGGGAAGGGTACATTATACCATATATAGAGGTTCCTTTAAGCACAGAGCCCCTTCCTGTCAATGAAATTGTGGTTGCACCGAAGAACCACATAGACCTTGCCAAAAAGGGGATGGATTATATGATGAAAGCATTAAATTATGATGTGCCGGTAACCCTGTCGGACATTAAACTCAGATATTAAGGAGAAGTAAGATGAAGGTTGTATTAGAGAATCTGACCAAAAAATTCCAGAATAGAAACCGAAAAGACAAAAAAGATGTTATCGCGGTGGATGATTTTAATCTTGAAATTCCGGACGGAAAGCTTGTAGGTCTTTTGGGACCGTCAGGCTGCGGAAAAAGCACCATGCTTTATATGATAAGCGGACTGCTTACACCAACGGAGGGCAAAATATATTTTGGAGAGAATGATGTAACGAAAGTTCCTACAGAAAACAGAGGCGTGGGACTTGTGTTCCAGAATTATGCTTTGTATCCACATCTTACCGTAAAACAGAATATTATTTTCCCGTTACAGAACCTTAAAGGAAAAGATAAACTTACTAAAGAAGAGATGTACAAACGTGCATATAATGCGGCTAAAATAGTCCAGATAGATGAGTTCCTTGACAGAAAACCCAATGCACTTTCGGGAGGACAGCAGCAAAGAGTAGCCATTGCAAGAGCACTTGTAAAGATGCCGCCGGTATTGCTGCTTGACGAACCATTGTCCAATCTTGATGCAAGATTAAGATTACAGACAAGGGAGGAGATAAGAAGAATCCAGAGGGAGACAGGGATTACCACCATATTTGTAACCCATGACCAGGAAGAAGCAATGAGTATATCGGATATTATAATTGTCATGAGGGACGGCAGGATGCAGCAGGTGGGCAGGCCGCAGGAGGTCTATGATAATCCTATCAATCTTTTCGTGGCAAAATTCCTCGGAACACCGCCTATCAATGTGTTTAACGGGTATGTTAAAAATGAAAAATTATATATCGGAAAAGATGAACTTTTTGCAGTACAGGGAGTAAGCGACAGAGAAGTCTATGTGGGCATAAGACCGGAGGGTTTCATTCCTGAAGACAGCGGAAAATTGCATTGCAAAATGGAAAGAATAGAAATTATGGGAAGGGATATAAGCATAGTTTCCCAAAATGATGATTCCGTTAATCCGGTTGTACGTTCAATAATAACCAATGACAGGGTTATTGACGGAACCAGGGAAGAAGTTGCATTCAACCTGAAACCATCAAAAGTCCTTATATTTGATAAGGAAACGGAGGAAAGGATACGTTATGGAGAAAAATAACAACAAAGCATGGCTGTATCTTATACCTGCCATTCTTTTTCTTGGTGTGTTTATGATATATCCGTTAGTGGACGTGCTTATATATTCCTTTGAAGAGGGATATAATTTTGCGTCACAAAGCTACAGTGGTATAGGGTTTTATAATTATTCCTATGTGCTTCATGACCCTTATTTTGTACAGGCACTAAAAAATACCATACTCCTTGTGGCAATAACGGTTCCCACATCAACGATTCTGTCGTTACTTATTTCTGTGGGATTAAGTAAAATAAAGCCGCTCAGAAATTTATACCAGACAGTATATTTTCTGCCTTATGTAACCAATACCCTCGCAGTCGGTCTTGTATTTATGATACTTTTCAAAAAGACCGCATATTCCGACGGACTGATAAATGTTCTTATAAATGCGTTCGGAGGAAAGTCCGTGGACTTTATTGACGGTCCGTATTGGGCAAAAATGCTTGTTATGTGTATTTACACTATATGGATTGTAATGCCTTTTAAGATACTTATTCTGACAAGTGCCCTTGCCTCCGTTAATGAGCAGTATTACAATGCGGCACGGGTTGACGGAACATCCGGTACAAGAATATTTTTCAGAATTACACTTCCTATGATTAAACCGATTGTATTTTATCTTGTTATCACGGGATTTATAGGAGCGTTTAAAGCATACAGTGATGAAGTTGCACTCTTTGGGACAGACCTTAATGCGGCGGGAATGAATACAATCGTAGGTTATGTTTACGATATGCTTTACGGCAAGAGCGGCGGATATCCGTCCTATGCCTCTGCCGCGGCGATTATATTGTTTTTAATTGTTTTTACCATAACCTGTATAAATCTTATGGTTGGAAGCAACAAAAATGACGGAAAGGAGTAAGTTATGGCTGCGGATATTGATTATGTAAGAATTAATAAAAAATCCCATGCAAAGAAAACAGTGGGAAATATCTTTTTATACCTTGTGCTTACATTGTGGGCGGTAATTGTACTTTTTCCGTTTTACTGGATGGTGGTTACCTCAATAAAAGGCTACGGTGCCTACAATTCGGAAAAAATACCAAGTCTTATTGCAACGTCGCCTACGTTGGAGAACTACAAAAATGTATTCACATCAGTGCCTCTTTTAAGATATCTGGCAAATACTTTGTGGTTTACCGTTGCGACAACTGTATTGATGTTGGTTGTGGTGACACTTGCGGCCTATGCCTTTGCAAGGATGAGATTCAGGGGTAAAAATATCGTGTTCGGACTGTTTCTATCGCTGATGATGATACCGTATGAGCTTGTAATCATTACGAATTACGTTACAATTACCAATCTCAATCTCAGAAATACTTTTACGGGACTTATTCTTCCGTCGGTTACTTCGGTATTTTACATTTATCTGTTAAAAGAGAATTTTGAACAGGTGCCGGACGAGCTTTACTATGCGGCAAAAGTAGACGGAACCTCCGATATAAAATATCTATTAAAAGTAATGATACCGATTTGCAGACCTACCATAATTACCATAACCATTCTTAAAGTAATAGAATGTTGGAATTCCTACGTATGGCCAAGACTTATTACCTACGATCAGAAATATTATCTTGTGTCAAACGGAATACAGGAGATTAGGGAAAACGGCTTCGGCAGGGAAAATATCCCTGCAATGATGGCAGCGGTTGTGGTTATTTCGGTGCCTCTCATAGTACTTTTCTTTATTTTCCGTAAAAAAATCATGGAAGGTGTCAGAAGGGGAGGTACAAAAGGATGAGAAAATTCAGAAAAGCCGTTGCGGCTGTTACGGTATGCTGTCTTGCAGTATCGTTATTTACAGGCTGCCATGGTAAAAAAAACAACGTATCTTTTGTAATACCGGAGGAATTTGACACAGACAGGAATTACGAGATTAATTTCTGGGCAAAATCTGATACCAATGTAAATCAGACAAGAATTTATGAAAATACCATAAGCCGTTTTGAAGAACTCTATCCCAATATAAAAGTTAATTTAAGGCTTTATACGGATTACAACAGGATTTACAATGACGTTATTACCAATATTTCCACGGACACAACCCCGAACGTGTGTATTACCTATCCCGACCATATTGCCACATACCTTACGGGAACGGATGTAGTGGTTCCTCTTGATGAACTTATGTCGGATGAAAACTATGGTCTCGGCGGCAAAGAATTAAGATACGATTCGGTAAAAAAAGATGAGATAACGGAGAGCTTTCTCAATGAATGTAAGATAGGTGACAGATATTATGCACTTCCTTATATGAGGTCAACAGAAGCCTGTTATATTAATAAAGACATGGTAGAAAAACTTGGATATGAGGTACCCGATGTTCTCACATGGGATTATATTTTTAAGGTATCAGAGGCAGCAATGGCAAAAGACGGGGACGGAAACTATCTCGTCAACGGTCAGAACGTACTCATACCTTTTATATATAAATCAACGGACAATATGCTTATCCAGATGTTGAAGCAAAGGAATGCAGGTTATTCCACGGATGATGGTAAAATAGAGATTTTTAACGACACAACCAAAGAGATTTTATATGAACTTGCAGAACATGGTAAAACAGGAGCATTTTCCACATTTAAGATTTCAAGTTATCCCGCTAATTTCTTAAATGCGGGTCAATGTATTTTTGCCGTAGACTCAACTGCCGGTTCAACATGGATGGGTGCAGATGCACCGCTAAGTGATATAAGTGAAGATAAAATAATTGATTTTGAAACGGTTGTAAGGCCTGTTCCCCAATATGATGTGAACAATCCTTCAATGATTTCCCAGGGACCGTCAATATGTATTTTTAATAAAAGCGACCGTCAGGAGGTCCTTGCATCATGGATTTTTGCACAATATCTCATAACCAATGATGTACAGATACCATACAGTGAGACGGAAGGATATGTACCTGTGACCAAAAAGGCGGTTAATTCCGATGAGTACAGGGAATATCTGGCACTTGGCGGAAGTGATGATAATGAGCACTACAGCATAAAGATAGAAGCAACAAAGCTGCTGCTTGATAACGAAGATAATACTTTTGTGACACCGGTATTTAACGGCTCGGCAGCCCTTAGAAATGCGGCCGGACAGCTTATAGAAAATGTTGTGAAATCGGTAAGACGAAAAGAAACCGTGGATGAAAGTTACATGGATAATCTTTTTGACAAAATGATAGCACTTTATCATCTTGATGATGTCAGTGAAAACAGCAGTCAGGGAGCACTTCCCACAGGGTCAAAAGTCATGTTAATAAGCATAGGTGCGGCATGGTTTATTATGGGTATCGTTTTGGTTACGAGAAAAATAAAAAAAGAAAAGCATTGCCAATAAACATATTATGATGTATACTTCTCTCAAATATTTACCATTAAGGAGAATGAAAATGAAAAAGTTTTTAGCAGTATTAGTTGCTGCAACAACAATTCTTGCACTTGCAGGATGCGGTGCTAAAAAGCCAGCAGACAACAGTGCAACAACAGACAACAGTGTAAAAAGTGACAACAGTGCAACAAGTGAGAGTGAAGAGTCAAAGGCTGATGCTAAATCAGAAGGCGTTATGACTTATGATGAATATGCCAATGCAGCCGTTGAGACAAAGGTTGTAGTTGAGACATATGTGCAGGCTAAACAGTCTTGGTGGGATAACAAGTGTACACTTTACACACAGGACAAGGATGGAGCATATTTTATCTATGATATGCCATGTTCAGAAGAAGATTACGCAAAGCTTGAAAAAGGAACTAAGATTAAAGTAACAGGTTATAAGGCAGAGTGGTCAGGAGAAGTAGAAATTATTGACGCTGAATTTGAAATTCTTGACGGAAATTATGTTGCAGAAGCAGAAGATGTTACTGCACTTCTTGGAAGTGATGACCTTGTTAAGAAACAGAACATTTTTGCATCATTCAAGGGTCTTAAAGTAGAAGCTTCTAAGGATGCCGGTGGCAATGACGTAGCTTTCCTTTATAAGTGGGATGGCTCAGGAAGTGAAGGAGATGACTTATACTTCAACGTTTCAGACGGAAATAAGACATATACATTCACAATCAGAGCATACCTTTGCGGAAAAGATACTGATGTATACAAAGCAGTTAAAGAACTTAAAATCGGAGATACTGTAGATATGGAAGGATTCCTTTACTGGTATGAAGGTGTTAATCCACATATTACATCTGTAACAGTTAAATAATATCATTTCGGTCATGTATATAAGCTGATGACTTCTGCGGATAATACGCAGGGTTGTCAGCTTTTTTGTGCGGATAGGAAATTTGGCGACAGGTATTGTTCTGGGACCTTACGTTCTTAATCTGATTGACTCGTCAATTCTTAATATATCTTCAGAATTAAGAAAAATTGCTCTCATAATTATTCTTACAAGGGCCGGACTCGGACTTGATATTACAGGACTAAAAAAAATAGGCAGACCTGCAATTCTTATGTGTTTTCTACCTGCAAGTTTTGAATTACTGGGTATAATCTTAATAGCACCCAAGGCTCTGGGAATGTCGGTACTTGAGGCGGCAATAATGGGAGCTGTACTTGCAGCAGTCTCCCCGGCAGTTGTTGTTCCGAGAATGGTAAAATTAATGGATAATGGCTATGGCACAGCAAAAGGAATTCCACAGCTTATACTGGCAGGAGCTTCTGTGGATGATGTATATGTAATTGTTCTTTTTTCAACTTTTACGGGAATGATGCAGGGCAAAGGTGCTTCCATAATAAACTTCGTTAATATACCGGTGTCTATTATTTTAGGAATGGTAATAGGTATACTTGCGGGATATCTGCTTGCAATGTATTTTGAAATAGGGCTACCGCAATCCCGCTGGTTTTAGACGGTGGGTTAAGGTAGCCGGAAGCGGAGGGTTGTGCTATACTTGCGTTATGGGAACGTGGAAATATAGAAAGAAATCGCTGATGTCAAAACAAATATCAGATGATATAAAGCAGTTTTATTATGAGATATGTCAAAAGCATAAAGTCATTATTAGATATATGGAGACAGATAAAGATCATATTAATTACATGATAGAAACAGAACCAACAATGTCTATCAGTAAAATAGTAAATCTGATGAAGAGTTATACAACATATCATATTTGGAAAAGATATCCGGATTATCTACGAAAACATTACTGGAAAGAACATACTTTTTGGACGGACGGATATTTTGTCTGCAGTGTAGGAAATGTTTCAGAAGAAATGTTGAGAAAATATATAGAAAATCAAGGGTAGGAAGGTGGCGACAGTAGGTGTTAAAAGCATATAAATACAGGATATATCCTAATAGCGAACAAAGAATTCAGATTGCAAAAACATTTGGCTGTTGCCGTTTTGTTTACAATCAGACATTGGCATATCGGAAAGAAATATACGAGAAAGAGAAAAAGTCAGTTAGTAAAACGGATTGTAATAATTACTGTAACAGAGAATTAAAGAAAGACTATGAATGGTTAAAAGAAATAGATAAATTTGCTCTGACCAACGCAATCTATAACATGGACGCTGCATATCAAAAATTCTTTAAGGAACATGCAGGATATCCGAAATTCAAGAGCAAACACGATAACCATAAATCATACACAACAAACTTCACGAATGGAAATATTGCGGTAGATTTTGAGACAGAGAAAATAAAATTGCCAAAATTAAAAGCGGTAAAAGCAAGGTTACACAGGGAATATAGTGGGCAGATTAAGTCAGCGACCGTTTCGCAGGTTTCCAGTGGAAAATACTATGTATCCATACTTGTAGAAACGGAGCATAAGGAACTGGCACATACAAATCATAACATAGGAATCGATTTAGGAATTAAAGATTTATGTATTACTTCCGATGGGAAGGTATATGAGAATCTAAAAATTATAAAAAAATACGAGAAACAGCTTGTAAAGCTGCAAAGGCAACTGTCACATAAAGGGAAGAGAAGTAAGAACTATTATAAAACAAAGAAAAAGATAGCATTACGCCATGAGAAAATAAGGAACATAAGAAAAGATTATCTACATAAAGTTTCACATGAGATTATCAGCGAAAACCAAGTGATAGTTTCAGAGAATTTACAGATAAAAAACATGGTAAAAAATCATCATCTGGCAAAAGCCATAAGTGATGTATCATGGTATGAGCTGACAAGACAGTTAGAGTATAAGGCAAAATGGAATGGCAGGAAATACATCAAAATAGATACATTTTATGCCAGTAGTCAATTATGTTCTGTTTGCTGGTATCAGAATCCAGATACAAAAGATTTGTCAGTGAGGACATGGATATGTCCGAAATGCGGAGCAGAACATGACAGGGATATCAATGCCGCAAAAAATATACTGACAGAAGGATTAAGACAAATAGCATAAAGAAATATATAGGGCAGGGACTGCCCAAATTAACGCCTGTGGAGATAGTAGGTTACGAGGTCGATGAAGCAGGAAGCCCATTGGCTTAAGACAATGGGTAGTTCACAAAATACATATAAGAGATACGATAAAAGTATTGCTAATATTGAGTATTTCGTTTATCCTTGTAGCAACAGAAGATATGCTTAATACATCTATTAAGTTTTCAGCACTTATAGCAATTATGCTTGTGGGAGCGACCGTAAATATCAATTACCTTGGAAACATGGGTATTAAAGCATTGATTGTTATTTTTGGAGCTTTAATTTTCAGAATGGCGGGCGTGTTTGTCTGTCTTATTAAAACTGAGCTTAATAAGAAGGAACGATTGTTTACAATGATGGCGTATACACCTAAAGCCACGGTGCAGGCAGCCATTGGAGGAATCCCTCTGGCACTTAATTTTGCCTGTGGGGAAACAGTGCTGACAATAGCCGTACTTGCCATTGTCATAACGGCACCGCTTGGCGCGTTTGCCATTGATTTATCATATAAAAAATTATTAAGGAGAAATGAGTAAAATGAAAAATATAGCAATAGTTACAGGGGCAAGCAGCGGATTCGGAAAGGAATTTGTTAATCTTTTTGTCAGGAGAAAGGACATTGACGAGGTATGGGTTATCTCAAGAAATGAGGACAGGCTTAATAAGATTAAAGAGCATTTCGGTAAAAAAATCAAAGTTTTTTCAATGGACTTATCGGTAAAAGACAATATAAAAACTTTTGGAACACTTGAGGAATTAAAGAAATGCAATATAAAATACCTTGTAAATAATGCAGGTTTTGCAAAGTTCTGTTCCTATGATGATATTTCAATAGACGAATCGGTAAACATGATTGACCTTAATGTAAGCGGGGTTGTGGCAATGGGGCTTGTGTGTATTCCGTACATGAGAAAAGGCAGCCATATAATAAATGTGGCATCACAGGCATCCTTCCAGCCTTTGCCTTATCAGAATATTTACAGTTCAACCAAAGCATTTGTAAGAAATTATACAAGAGCACTTAACGTAGAACTCAGGGATAAAGGAATTATTGCAACGGCAGTATGTCCGGGTTGGATGAAAACAGAACTTTATGACAGAGGAATCATCGGCGCAGAAAGGGCAACCACATATTTCAGCCATATGGTAAAGCCATCCGTGGTTGCGATAAAGGCACTTCATGATGCAGATATGGGAAGGGATATATCCGTGTATAGTTTTTATGTTAAATTCTGCCATTTATTAGCAAAAATTTTACCCCAGAAAATGATGATGAAGCTATGGATGATACAGCAAAAAGGGTGTCGTCTGGATTAATTTACGAGGTTTTTCTAATCATAATGCAATAGCATGGAATCAGAAAAGCACATGCACCAAACCATGCAAGTGGACTTGCAATACAGACGGATGTATATCCGATAATACCTGAAAGACCTAAAGTGGCTGCGAGCCTCATTACAAGTTCTATTATACAGGCGATAAAAGGGGCACGTCCGTTTTGCATACTCTGGATTGTGGTGCGGTATACTGCAAGCAGACCCAGTATAAAATAAAAAGGCGCAACAACAGTCAGGTACATATCGGAATAGTGATAAATGGTGTGGGATGGCTTGGTTAAAAATAATCTTACAATAGGATGTCTCAGGACAATTATTCCAATACACATAATAAGATTAAAAAGTTCTGTCTGTATAAGGCTTGCACGGACCCCCTGCTTGATTCTTTCATAATTATCTGCACCAAAATTCTGTGCGACATAATTGGAAATTGCGGTCATCATGGCATTGTTTACAAGGACAGAAAGCTGGTCGGCTTTGGACGCGGCGGTATAGCCTGCTACTGCAGAGGTGCCCATGGAGTTTACAACAGTCTGCATGGCAAGTTGTCCGATACACATAACCGACATCTGGAAACCCATGGGAAATCCGGTTTTAAGGTGCCTGATTATGGCTTTTTTCAGATTTTTGAAATCAGTTCTGTGTAAATGAAGTATTTCAAATTTTTTCACTCCCATAAACAGACTTAATAAAGCTGACAAAAACTGGGAAAGTATAGTCGCCCATGCAGCTCCCGCAACACCCATTTTGAAAGGTATTATAAAAAGAATATCTAACAAAATGTTAAGAACAGAAGAAACAATAAGAAAATACAGAGGCGTTTTGCTGTCTCCCAAAGCACGGAGAATGTTGGAAATCATATTGTAAAAAACAGTCGCACCCGTACCCATAAGAACCACAAACATGTAGCTGTAGGCATCTTTTGATATATCATGGGGGATTCTCATAAGTGTTATAAAGCTATGAGAAAACAATCCGCATATCAGTGTAAGTATAACTGTAAAAAATATACACAAAATAATTGAAACGGCAATGCTTTTTCTCATTCCACTTTCATCTTTTGCACCGAAAGCCTGACCGAGACATATCCCGAATCCACCGGTAAAACCATTTATAAAGCAGAATACAAAATAAATTATAATGCTTGTGGAGCCGACTGCGGCAAGTGCGTCGGAGCCAAGTGTTTTTCCTACAATAACGGAGTCAGCAAGCGTATAAAATAATTGAAATAAATTTCCAAGAATAACCGGAACCGCAAATTTTAATAAAGAAGTAAATGGATTTCCGGTTGTCAAATCGTTTTTACCCATATCAGAAACCATATATCAGATCTCCTTAACAATTTAATCGAATAAACAATATACTAAAACTTTGGGAAAGTAAAGAAAGAAATGTTTCTCATAGAGACAAAGAGTATGATATAGTGTTTCTATATGGAGTTCATAAAAAGGTGGCGGAGGTAAGACAATGAAATTTGAACTGCTTGCAGACAGTATTAAGCAGATAAATGATAAAGCGAGTTCAGCAGCAAAAAGTGCGGTAAACCAGCTTATGACATTGCGCAACTGGGTGATAGGGTATTATATAGTCGAATATGAACAGGACGGCAGCGACAGAGCACAATACGGTTCTCATCTTTTGAAAAATCTGGAAAAAGAAATTAATCAGAAGGGAATGAATTATACACTTTTTAAGACGTGCAGACAATTTTATAAAGTATATCCTCAAATCGGTTCGACAGTGTCGACCGAATTTGAATTACCGGATGATGCTTTCAATTAAAGATCCTTTTACATTTGAATTTCTGGGGCTTGACGCAAGGGAGGCTGTGTCAGAGTCTGATTTAGAACAGGCACTTATGGATCATTTACAGGAATTTATGCTGGAACTGGGTGAAGGCTTTTGCTTTGAGGCGAGACAAAAGCGAATTATTATAGATGATAAGTATTATTTTATTGATCTTGTTTTTTATAACCGGCTTTTACATTGTAATGTTATCATTGAACTTAAGAATGATGAATTCAGACACGAGGATTTAGGACAGCTTAATGCTTATGTGGGATATTACAAGAAAAATGAAATGACGGATGGAGATAATCCACCGGTAGGAATACTGCTTTGTACAGATAAAGGATCACAGATGGTAGAGTACGCATTATCAGGAATGGATAATCAGTTATTCGTTTCGACTTATATGCTGCATCTGCCTGATAAGAAGAAATTAGAAGAATTTATGTTAAAAGAAATAGAAGAAATGGGAATGTAAAGACAAGAATATTTCCCCACTTTTTCCACATACTAACTCCATAACGAATATAGAAATATTTGCATTGGAGGAAAATTAGCATGAAGGCGACAGGAATTGTCAGAAGAATAGATGACCTTGGCAGAGTTGTTGTACCGAAGGAAATCAGACGTACCCTCAAAATAAGGGAAGGTGACCCTATAGAGATTTTTACCGAAAAAGACGGAGAAATAATCCTGAGAAAATATTCGCAAATAGGGGAAATGTCGGAATATGCGAAACAGTATGCGGATACTCTTGCTCATATCAGCGGACATGTAGTTATAATAACAGACAAAAATTCAATTGTGGCTGTATCAGGTGCAGGGAAAAAGGATACCATAGGAAAACCAATTACAAAAGAATTGTATGGGATAATTGAAAAACGAAACTTATATATAACAGGAAAAGGCGAAAAAAGGCCGGTAAAAATATGGAATGAAATGAATGTTTTTTCAGGACAGGTAATAGCACCTATAATAAGCGAAGGTGATATTATGGGGGCGGTTGTGATAATAGGAAAAGATGAAAACGGTATCATGGGTGATGCAGAACATAAACTGGCAGCATCGGCAGCAACGTTACTTGGAAAACAAATGGAAATATAATATAAAAAAAGACCTCTGTCAGGCTTAACATGAACAGAGGTCTTATTTTTATGAAATTCCGGAAGTCTCACCGGGGGTTTCAGGACGTGAACCGTTATTGTCAGGTTTTTCACGACGTTCGCCGTCTGACATATCAGGCATACCAGGACGCTCATCATCTGACATATCGGGAGGAGTGAAATCTCCTGAGTTGTCATCAGGATTGAACTTGTCGCCACCCGGTCTGTTGCCGCCATTTGGACGACCATTGCCGCCGGGACCAAAACCGCCTTTAATGCCGGAGTAGGTCACATCTGACTGTGTATATTCTAAAACAGAGCTTCCGTCTGATATTGTACCGCCTTTTGAAATTCTACTGTTAAGTTCTGTTATACCGGTAATTGTACCGCCGGTATAAAGAGTGTAGGTCTCACCTGTTTTCATATCCGGAGAAGATATGTTTAATGCACCGTATTTTTTCGATGGGGTATAGCTTAATATTACATTGCCCTTTGAATCTGCAAGGGAAACTGTATTTTCCGCACTACCGTTAGTTACGGCTAAAAGCGCACCGCATTGTGTGGAATCCGAAGAAAAACCTTCAGCCATATCGCTTGAACCTGCAATAAATATATATCCGCCATTTATTGTACAGTTTGCATCGTAGTCAAGACCGCTGTTACCATCGGATACCGGACCATCCACAACAACGATTCCCGAATTAATCACTATAGTTCCGTTGGAATCAATGCCGTCACCTTCGGCATTTACATATATGTCACCACCGTTTATTACAATAGATGAAGCAGAATCTTTTGCTGCATTAATGCCGTCATCGGAAGAATTTATGCTTATTGTTCCATTATCAATGGTTACATTATGACCTTCAATGCCTTCATAGCATTCTGTAATATTAATGGTTCCGTTTTCTATATACAGATAGGTTTCGGCTTGAATACCGTCACCGCCGCAATTAATTGTGAACTCACCGCCGGTTATATGGACATATCCTTCTGAGTCATTATCCGATTTACCTGACTTGATAGCATCGCCCTTGCAGTTGATGGTGAAAGTTCCGCCGGCAACAGTTACGGAGTCATGACCTACAATTCCGTCATCAACAGAGTTGATGATATAGGTGCCGTTAATAAGTTTTAAGTCATCACGGCAGTTGATACCATTGTTATAAAGTGCGTTTATGGTTAGTGTACCTGTGCCGTTGATTGACAGATCTGTTTCGGAATAGATAACTGCATTGTCATATCCGGATTCCCTGTTTGTGTCACTTAAAGAATTTTCGGAATCCTTGGCAAGCGTGATTATTGTTTTGTCGGAAGACTTAATATATATCGGAGCACCGGTTGATGAACCAAGCGTTACATTATTAAGTATAAGGTGGACTTTTTCAGAGTCCGGGGCATTTACGATTATCTGACCATCAGATAACGAACCGGATATTATATAGGTACCTCCGGAAGTGATTTCTATGGTTTTGTCAGTCATAGAATCCGACAATTCGATTTTATCTGCCTGACTTTCATCGTAATCTGTTTCAGTATCTGCATTTTTTATGGTAAGAAAAATGGATTCCTGATTATCATCAGCCGAAGTGGCTGTTCCGTCCCGTTTGGTTGCTTTTTTATTACCGGGTAAAAAAACGACAATAAGAATTCCGGCAGCCAGTACAACAAAAGCCAGGAAACTTGTTATTTTTTTCTTCATAAGCAAAATCCTTTCATATAAGTTGATTTATTTTTACCGCTTATCATTTTATTTTAATAATGTGACCAAAAAATGAGTTAAATGTGTATATATGGTGAACCGGATAAAGATACCAATGCAGTCCATCGTTTTATAAACATTGCGTTTTTACAATAAATATGATACCATATTTTAAAAATCAAGACCGACGGTATCAATTTTCTGGGGGGGAGATCCTGTTTGAATCGAGACTGACGGTATGGATATAAGCTATAAAAATATATAAAATCGCCGAGGGATTAACTTCTGTCTGCGAGAGAGAAAGCGAGGGATTCACTCAATGAAACGGAAAAAGAAATGGAAAATGAAACAGCTGCTCCCGATAATCCTTGTTTTTACAATCATTGCAGTGGCTTATTCTTGCAGGATGCTTGCCAAGTTTGACATCGGCGGCGTTTATGTAAGCTATATCCGTGCGGCACTTTATCTGTTGCTGTTTTCCTTGTGGGGCTTTTCCATCGACCGTCGTATTATACAGACACAGGCACTGCACTGCCTGCGTCTGACAGCGGCACTTATGCTTGTATGGCTTGTTTTGCGTACGTTGAAATACGAAGTTGTTACCGATTTGACAGTAGCACGGTACATTTGGTATCTATACTATCTATCATTACTTTTCATTCCATTGCTTGGAGTATACATTGCTCTATCTCTTGGAAAGTCTGATGAATTTCGCCTGACCGGAAGAATCGGCGCTTTGGCAATTATTCCGAGTACGTTGTTTTTACTGGTAATTACCAACGACCTGCACCAGTGGATGTTTGCGTTCAGCAGCGGCGTGCCGGGAGAACCGGACAATAGTTCTTATACACATGGCCCTGTTTACTTCTGCTGCCTCGGCTGGATGGTGATCTGCCTGTTTTTTTCACTTATTCTCCTTTTGAAGAAAAGCCGTGTCCCATGCGTCAAAAAAAAGAAAATTATACCATTTGTTATAGGCTGCGCAACAGTTATATACGGAATTTTGTATCTGTCGGGGCTGCCGGCTGTACGCTGGTGGTTCGGCGATATGAATGTGATGTTTTGCCTTCTATATGCAGCAATTTATGAAAGCTGTATACGTTGCCGTATGATACAGTCCAATACAGGCTATGTCGAATTGTTCGAGGCAACGACATTGGCAGCTTGTATTGCAGACCGTAACGGAAATATTGTTCTTCGTTCCCGTGCTGCAGATGAAGATATGGTTTGTCCACAAGACGGACTTCAGATCATCCGTTCTAACGGAATACGAATTTCCTCGGCACCAATCAGCGGAGGATATGCCGTCTGGCAGGATAATGTGGAACCACTGACTGAACTTCGCGCAAAGTTAAGTGAAAACAAGACCAAAATAAAAAATAATAAAGAAAAATTACTGGAAGCCTATCTCATACAGAAAAAGCTGAACGAGCTGACCGAAAAAAACCGTATTTATGACGAATTGGAAACAAAGTACGGAAAGCAGATAGTCAGGATCGGGCAGCTGCTGAAACAATGTGAGGGTGCAGAGCCTGTCGAAATACAAAACCTGATGAAAAGGATTCTTCTGCTTGGCACTTACATCAAGCGCGGTGCCAATCTGTATTTTCTCAGTCTGGAGTATGAGTTTCTGCCACAGCAGGAACTCAGGCTGACGGTAGATGAGGCTGTGGGTGCAATGACTGTTTGCGGTACGGAGTGCAGTGTGGTATATCATACAACAAAACCGATGCTTTCGTCAGAGGTGGTGCGGCTGCTTGATCTTTTGAAGCTCGTCGCAGAAACGACGATACCCGGGTTGTATTCTCTGTTTATTTCTGTATCCGACAGTGAGATGGATCTTTCAGTAGAGTGTGCAGTGGATCTGTCTATCCTCGCTTCTTCGAATGTAACTATCAGGCAGGAGGATGGATTGTGGCTTATTCGCACACTGATAGGAGGTGTGAATGGTGCATAGAATGAAACGCATAGGGTTTAATGCCATCAAAGAAAGTTTTGACCTGCTTCCCACCGCTGTATGTTTTTTTGATAGCATGGGCAGTATTGTTCTCTGCAATCGGCAGATGTATCAGTTGAGCCGACAGCTGCTTGACAATGATATGCAGTATTTAGGCGAGGTAGAAGAAGCAATGTCTAATCTTCCGAATGGCATTGTACAGATTTCTGATGTGGAGAATACTTATCTGTTTCCGGATAAAAAGGTATGGAGATTTGAAAAAATCGAGGTCACCGATCGATATGGGGAGAGCTATATACAGCTCACCGCCGCTGATGTTACCGAGCTGCATCGTGCTTTGGTGCAGCTTGCCGATGACAGCAGAAAACTGGAGGAAGATTCGGAAAAATTAAAGCTGCTTTCCGGTAATGTTGGGGCATTAGCCCGTGAAAAGGAGCGGCTTGATGCAAAATCTTCCATGCATGACAACCTTGCCGCCTGCATTACACTGACGAAACAGTACATAACAGGAGAATTTGATGGTATTGCTGCAGATGATGTGTGCCGTGAATGGGAGAAGGTTATTGCCTTTCAGGATGCAGTCAGTCTGTCGGCAAAGGGAAAACTTTTTGATAGTGCAAAGACTGGCGGCGTGACCGTGAAAATAAGAGGTGAAGAACCCACCGGCGGTGAGGCGGAGTTAATGTACACCGCCATTCAGGTCTGTTTAACCAATGCCATTCAGTATGCTAAGGCTACGGAGATTTGTGCAAATATTTGGGAAAACGAATGCAGCTATACCGTCATGATACGCAATAACGGCAAACCGCCTGAAAAGGAGATTACTGAGGGCGGTGGCCTTGCCAATCTGCGCCACAAGATAGAAAAATCGGGTGGAAAGATGACGGTACAGAGCTTACCGGAATTTTCTTTAGTGATTGATATACCAAAATATGGAAATTGGGAGGGTAACCTATGGATATAAGGAAAATATTAATTGTTGAAGATCAGGCACTGGCGAGGGCATATCTTTGCTCCTGCGTGGAGAAGTGTACAGATTGCGAAGTTGCGGGCACGCTGACACGTGCTGATGCGGCATTTCGTCGCTGCGGCGATGGTCATATTGATCTGATTATAATGGATATATGCACCGAAAGCGATTCGGATGGACTGACTGCTGCCGAATCGATCAAGAAGTCCTATCCAAAGATAAAAATCGTTATGGTGACATCCATGTTAGAGGGACGATTTCTTGACCGGGCAAAAAAGATCAATGCCGATAGTTTCTGGTATAAGGATTCCCCTTCAGGGGACCTTGTGAGTGTGATTGAAGGCACCCTTTCGGGTAAGCACTTCTGGCCAGACAGTGTACCGAGTGTACAGCTTGGCAATACGCTTTCATGCGAACTGTCTGACCGTGAGATGGAGACCCTGCGCCTGCTCTGTGAGGGGAAAACCAATGCCGAGATTGCCGAAAAACTGAATGTGGCCGAATCTTCGGTGCGGACATACATTAACCGAATGTTGGAAAAAACAGGTTATACAAACCGCAACCGTCTGATAATTGCTGCTGTTGGCAAACGCATGGTGGTACCCGGATGTTGGCAGGAAGAACACAAAGAAACATAATGGATATCGTATTATAAACGGAAAAGGCAACCGAGTTCTATTTGAGTCAACTCGGTTGCCTTAATTTAATTCTTTCGGCTGGTTTTATTACAACCGGTTTTCTCAAAAAATCAACAATTTTTTCATATTTTTCCAAATAAAACAGCATTTGTCCTCACTTCTGAGGACAGACAGAGCCAGTGTTCCTTGCTACAATAAAGTCATAAAGTAAGACGGAGCAGATCCGTCATATGTATTACGAAAAAGGAGGGATGGTTCCGTGAAGAAAATCGTGGTCGATATGCAGAATTTTCTGTTTGCCGATTCTATAGCGACTGCTTTCAAAAATTCGGACTATGACATTACTGTGGTTCGTGCGGAGTCTCCGCGAGATACCATTGAACTGTGCCGAGTGTATCAACCTTATGTCCTTGTAATGGAAGTTACCGCCTATACGCCTTGGCTGCTTAGTGAGAGGATGAAGCTGCGGGACCGGGTAAAGGCAACGTGTCCTGACTGCAAGATAGCCCTCATCGTGGATTCCAACACCGAAAAACAGGCGGCGAAGGATATCCGGGATGCCAAGAAAAACGGCATCATTGACCAGTTTTTCTACGGCTCGATGACCGCTGAATATCTGATGGATCAGATTTACGCGATGTGAGGATGACATAAGAAAGGAGGAAGGAAGTACAATGAAAAAAAGGAAATGGCTTAGCCTGTTGCTGGCAGTGATAATGCTTGTATCAGCGGTGCCTTTCTCATCGGTGAAGGCCGATGCGGCAGTTGACACGGTGGAGGTTTCCACCTGGGAGGAGCTGAAAAAGGCACTGGAATATACGACAAATTGCTCGGTGGTGAAGGTGGTTAAGGACATCGAAACAAAGGATCTGAACGGACACACCGGTCTGCATCAGGACAACATCATCTTCATGTCGATGGCCATGGATAAGGTGCTGGATCTGAACGGACACACCGTCAATGCGTATGCGAAATACTATTCGGAGGTTGCGCAGGGGTATCTGTTCAATATATGTGATAAGGATGCCCGGCTGACCATCCGCGACAGCGTGGGGGGCGGCGCCCTGATTGGCGAGTTTAATCAGGAATTCTACTATGAGTTTATCAATGTGAGTGAAGGTACGCTGGTTATGGAGAGCGGCACAGTCAAGATGCTGTGTCCCTCTAAAGATAATCAGTATACGAAGTGCGCCATCAGTGTATCCGGTACGGCGGTCTTTAACGGCGGCGAGGTGCTGACGCAGGTGACCAGTCCCGGGGGCGAGAGGGAGGAGCGGTATTTTTCCCGCCGGCTGCAAGCCATTCGGGGAGAAGCAGGCGGCAGCGTCACCATCAACGACGGCACCTTCGACCGGGTGGTTCTGCACAGCGCCCCCACACCGGAGAACCGGGGAAAGTATGAGCTGGTGGTAAACGGCGGCTTTTTCCGGCAGTCCATCGCTCTGATCCTGGTCGGCGATGTCTATGCCAGCAATTTCGATCATCTGCCCATGCAGATCAACGATACGTATTTCATGCGCACCACCGATAAGCTGGACCAGTGCCGTCTGGTGTTAGGCGGGAAGATGAAAACCTTTTATGACAGAAACTGGGATTACGACTTACTTTATAACGATATTCCGGGCGCGACCCTGGATGATGCGAAGACTATGATGTGGGGCCTGGTGCCGTACCTTATCAGCGAAAACGGCGCGGTCTTCACCGATGTACACGACGGAAACTGGTATGTGCGGGGCAATATGCGCCGGTCGGTTGAAAACGGCGGGCCGATCATGGCTTTTCAGGGCATGTCGCTGGGCGTGCAGGGCGGCATAGCCAAGGTGATCTCCAACGCCTACGGCGTGAAGGAGGTCCTGCTGGACAGTGAGCCGATGGAATACGGCGAGCGAGGCTTCAGCGCACCCCAGGTGGATACCACCGCGGAGAGCGATCATCGGGTGAGTTTTGTGATGTATCCGATTTCCCCCATGCTGCGTGTGTTCGGGTACAGCTATTCCAACGAATATTCCACCGGATATATTCGGATGCTTGTTAGTGACCACCATACGGGACAGGGCATGGTGCATTTTCCCAGTGTTCCCGCGTCAGGAGACCAGCCGTTTTCGGTGACTTACTACATTAATGAATCCGATGTGGATGCACTGACCACCATGGAGCTGCAATATGACCTCATGCTGGAAACCAACGGGGTAAAGAAGCAGGTTTCAACCGGCTACAAGGGCGCAAAGGTGGTGCAGTGGGTGGATCATACCCAGACCATCGACACCGTCTATCTGGATATCAGCCAGCCTCTGGTGCAGGGGGATTATACCAGCGGAACTTTTACCGCGGACGCGAGCGCTCCTTATACCGTCGAAGATACGGCGGGCTACTGGGAGCACGAGGACATATGGGACCTGACCGGAAACGGCAGTGTTCCCGCGATATTGGGGGACCAGTATTATCGCTTCATCCGTGTATATCTCAAGGACGGCTATGATGGGTATAAATTCGATAAGAATAACCCGCCAAAGATCAAGGTCCGGGGCCTCAACCGGGAATGTGACAGTATATCTGTTTCGGTCGCCAGTGATAAAAGGTCCCTGGGGGTGTCCCTGGCCTCCCACCCCTCTGAGCTGATTCAAAGCGCTTGGGGTACCGTTACCGGATTGCGGGCAGGAAGCCTGGTCGGTGGAGTGAGCATCAGACCGAAAGATAATCACTTTGATTTTGAGATTAAGGAAATTCAGCGAATCAAAAACGGAGTTGCTTACAGCACGAGCCCTGACGAGGTGATTGATCCCGACTATACCTATCGGATCAAGCTGGTGGGTACGGGGAAGCATGGGATGACCTTCCACAACGGTCCTGAGCATTACGATATCACATTTGGCTATTATCTCAATACAAATGTCAAGCTGAGGATGAATAACGATTTTAACACCGCTGCGGACTATAAGGAAGTAACGTATGATAAATCCGCGTTGGCATATACCATTGATCTGACACCGGAGCCGGATGTCGTCGATTATGATTATCTGTCATTGGGCGCACCATATCCATGGGCGGGTTCTTACCCTGAATTCAACAATAATTGGATTAGCGGGGTGCCAGGCGGCGTTACTGTCCGGAATTATTCCTGGTATGATGTCGAAAGCGGAGCACAGCTGGGAAAAAATACGTCCTTTGTAGCTGGCAGATCCTACCGATTCGAGGTGATTCTGGATTGCGAGGATGGTTATTATTTAGCCGACCCCGAGATCATGGACGCCTATGTGAACGGAAATAGGGCGCTGGTCACAGAAGCAGAGGGAAACGGAACCACCGTTACGGTCGAATATTCCCTTGCCGTATCCTCCGGATTGCACGGTCAGGTGGTGAGCTTCCATGACGGAAGTGATGTGACTTTTTCCCTATTTGCCGAAGGCAGTGCGGAGCCAGGGTACACCGTAACGGTTCCGGGCGGAACAAAAGACAGCTCCGGAAAATACACCGCAGTCTATGACATTCCTTCGATTACTGCCGGCACCTATACCGTGCAGGTGTCGAAGAAAAACCATGCCACACGGGAATATACGGTAACCGTAGGCGGCGATATGAAAACGCTGAATGCGGAGATTTGGCTGCTTGGAGATGTAAATGGGGACGGAATCAGGGATATGACCGATGCCGTACAGATAACAAGAAAATTCAACGGAAAAACCTCTGTTTTTAGCAAGGGTGATGCCGGGACAAAGGCATATCGTCTGAAGGTTGCCAATGTATATACTGATAGTTCAATTGATACAACTGATTCCGGTCAGATTCAAAGACTTTTTAACGGTAAATCGTCCGTGCTTCACTGACCGTATGACTTTATGGTATTACCCGGGTTAAAGCACGGGGAAATTATAACAAGGAGATGATTTCGTATAAAAGGAATATATTGTCTATATTGTACAGCAGCATTACTTGCCTGCTTTTTATGTGGATGTTCGGTATTGCCCGAAAAAACCCCATCATACCAGGATGAAAGTCGGATCCCCGATGGAGGCTCCGACAAAGCCACGGATGATTCAAACACAGAAGACGATGCATTAACGGCACTGCAACAGAATATAAATTATCATAGCGCGGGAGCAGGCGTTGCTTTTATCGGCTATGTGGACAGCGAAAGCTCAGAGATTGATCTGCGCGCCTATTATGAAAGCAGCGAAACGGGAAAGAACTATCCCGGCTTAGCGTATGCACCGCTTTACATGACCGAGGGGCAGGAACTTTACGCAATAGTGCCGCCCTGTGACAAAGGTAAAATAACCGTGTATGCCTCAGGTGTAACCGAAGATGGTCAATATACCGAAGATCGGACTCAGCCTTTGTATGAAGGAAAAAATGGTGTGCCGCTATTGCTGCGGTGTAACCTTAGCGAGATATACTCCAATGTCTTAATTACCGTTACTGACGGTGGTGGCGCCATCGACTTCCGCCCGTCGCTGACAATGGAAAACGGACATCTGCAGGATACTGCAGGGGTATACGATTTTTCAATATACGAAGAAATACCTGACGAGCGTTCTGTTCAAATTGCAACAGAGATTCTTCTTGAAACTGATGAGGTAAAGGATGCTGTCGAAGGTGGAATGAAGATTATATATACCGGAGATACGCAGATAATCGAAGGCCGAACCTGTCTGTTGTTCGCTCTCGGAACCGATAGAGAGGATCAATTTGTAAGAGAGCGTTATTACGGCGTATGCGACAATCTCGTCTATGTATATGATGTAACGAACGATACATGGGAGATTCTCGGGAGAAAGTAAGATAAAAGGAGAAAGAAATGCGCAATTCAAAACGTAGTGGCAATTTTTTTCTTTGCCTCTTAATAAATATCCTAATGAATATTGAAGGACTGCTCCCCACAGTAATTTTATTGGTTTTACATTTTTGGCTGAAAATATCGATATGGTGGTCAGTCGGCGTATTTATCGCATGGATATTATATTTGATTATATGGATGGCCTTTATAGGCTGGGCAGGTAAATGTGGCTCGGAGCGCGACTTGCCGAAAGAAAACAAAAATCCGTATTCCGTAGGGAATGCGAAAAATAAACAGTGATCTGCCGGCTTTGGCCGGAGAATATACAAATGATTTTTACAATTAGAAAGGAGCTATTATTATGGGACTTATTAAAGCTGGTATCGGTGCGTTGGGAGGTACTCTTGCTGATCAATGGAAGGAATTTTTTTACTGCGAGTCCATGCCTAAGGAGGTACTTGTTACCAAGGGGCAAAAGCGGATCAGCGGACGATCTTCCAACACGAAAGGAAATGACAATATTATTTCCAATGGTTCTGGTATTGCCGTAGCTGATGGGCAGTGCATGATTATTGTTGAACAGGGTAAGGTCGTGGAGGTCTGTGCTGAACCCGGCGAATTTACATATGATACTTCCACTGAACCCTCTATCTTTTCCGGCAATCTAGGTGAGAGTATTTTGGCAAGCTTCAAGACTATCGGAAAGCGTTTCACTTATGGTGGTGACACAGGCAAGGATCAGCGTGTGTACTATTTTAATACAAAGGAGCTGATTGACAACAAGTTCGGCACGCCAAACCCTATCCCTTTCCGTGTGGTTGATTCTAAAATCGGTTTGGATGTGGATGTTTCGGTGCGATGCTCCGGTGTGTATTCCTATAAAATTGTCGATCCATTGCTGTTTTACACTAATGTGTGTGGCAATGTGGAGCAGGAGTATACCCGTGATGAGCTGGAAAGCCAGCTGAAAACAGAATTTATCAGCGCTTTGCAGCCGGCTTTCGGTAAGCTGTCCGACCTGGAGCTGCGCCCAAATCAGATTGTCAGCCATAACACCGAACTGGAGGACGCCATGAATGTGGCACTTTCCGCTAAGTGGGGTGAGCTGCGTGGCTTGAAAATCGTAAGCATTGCACTTGGTTCGGTTACTCTTCCGGATGAGGATGCAGATATGATCAAGCAGGCTCAGCGCGTGGCTATTATGCGTGACCCTGCTATGGCTGGGGCAACCCTTGTAGGCGCCCAGGCAGATGCCATGAAGACTGCGGCAGGCAACTCTGCCGGTGCCATGACAGGTTTTATGGGAATGGGCATGGCGATGAATGCAGGAGGCATGAACGCTCAAAACCTGTTTGCTATGGGCCAACAGCAGGCACAACAGCAGGCACAGCAGCAGGCACAACAGCAGCAAGCACCTGTAGCACCTGCACCAGGCACTTGGAAATGTACCTGCGGCACCATGGCTACCGGAAAATTCTGTCCTGAGTGCGGTTCTCAGAAGCCGGCAGACGAAAGCGGATGGACTTGTTCGTGCGGCGCAGTAAATAAGGGTAAGTTTTGCCAGAACTGCGGTGCCAAAAAACCTGAAGGTGCACCGCTCTACCGCTGTGATAAATGTGGCTGGGAGCCGGAGGATCCGACCAATCCACCTAAGTTCTGCCCTGAATGCGGCGATATATTTGATGATAATGACAGAAAATAAGATGCCCGGTGAAGGAATATCTGTTCACCAAAGCAGATGTGACTTATGCAACATTTAATTGGTGAATTTTTACTAAGAAAGGAGATCTTTTCATGCAAAACTTGCAGGAATATAAATGTCCCTGCTGCAGCGGGGCGATAGCCTTTGACAGCACACTCCAGAAGATGAAGTGTCCTTTCTGCGACACTGAGTTTGAAATGGAGGTACTGAAGGGTTACGACGCCGAGCTGCAGAACGATAAAAAAGACAATATGGAATGGGAAAACAATGCCGGAGGAGACTGGCAGGAGGGAGAAACCGACGGTTTGCGCTCCTATGTGTGCAAGTCCTGCGGAGGTGAAATTGTCGGCGATGCCAACACAGCAGCTACTGCCTGTCCTTTCTGCAACAATCCCGTGGTGATGATGAACCAGTTCTCGGGTGCTCTCAAGCCGGATCTTGTGATCCCATTCAAGCTTGATAAAAAGGCGGCAAAGGCGGGGCTGATGAAGCACCTGACCGGTAAGAGACTGCTGCCTAAGGTTTTTAAGGATCAAAACCACATTGATGAGATCAAGGGAATTTATGTCCCTTTCTGGCTTTTTGATACTGATGTGGATGCACAGATTCGCTATCGTGCCTCCAGGGTGCGCACCTGGAGTGACAAAGACTACAATTACACCGAAACCAGCTATTATATGGTACATCGTGGTGGCAGCATCGGCTTTGAGCATGTTCCGGTGGATGGCTCGTCAAAAATGGCGGATGACCTTATGGAATCTATTGAACCATACGATTTTTCCGAAGCGGTGGATTTTCAGACAGCGTATCTTGCAGGGTATCTGGCAGATAAATACGATGTGACTGCCGAAGCAAGTATTGACCGTGCTAATAAGCGCGTTAAGCGCTCCACCGAGGATTCCTTTGCCGGAACGGTTCAGGGATATGCCACAGTCAGGACAGAATACAGCAGTGTGCAGTTCCGTGGCGGCAAGGCACGCTATGCACTGTATCCTGTATGGTTGCTTAACACAACATGGAACGGAAACAAATACACATTTGCCATGAACGGACAGACCGGAAAATTCGTCGGTGATCTGCCGGTGGATAAAGCTGCGGCGAGGCGTTGGACATTTCTTATGTTGGTCATATACAGTGCCGCTGTATATGGTGTGGTTTGGCTCCTTCATCTGATTGGACTATTTTAAGGAGGAAACAGAATGATAAAGAAAATATGGACGTTTTTGCTTGTTCTTGTGCTCTGTATATGTGTTACAGTTCCTGCCTTTGCCAATGATACTTCAGGGTTTGCAGGTGACAAGGACCGGGTAGTAGATGATGCTGATTTATTGTCCGACAGTGAGGAGTCAGCACTACGGGAAAAACTTGAAGAGATCCGCGTGCGTCAAAAGATGGATATCGTCATCGTGACCGTGAAAACGCTGAACGGAGCTACGCCCGCTGACTATGCCGATGATACCTACGATTATAACGGTTACGGTTACGGCAACAACAGGGATGGTTTGCTTCTGCTCATCAACATGGAGAATCGTGACTGGTACATATCAACTACCGGCTACGGCATTACAGCATTCACCGATGCGGGAATTCAATATATCGGTGATAAGATAAAAGAACATCTGTCGGATGGCGATTATGAGGCCGCTTTTAATACTTTTGCTGAGCTTTGCGACGACTTTATTACAAAAGCAAGAACCGGAAACCCATACGATACCGGTAATATGCCTAAAGAACCTATGAAACCGGGCTGGATACTGTTTGCGGTTATAATTGGATTTTTACTGTCTTTCATTACAGTAGGTGCTATGAAACGCAAACTCAAAACAGTTCGTTTTCAGCCGGCAGCGAACAGTTACATGAAAGCCGGCAGTATGAACATCACCGAGAGGCGCGATATGTTCCTGTATACCACAGTCACACGTACTGCGAAACCAAAAGACAACGGTTCAGACGGAGGAAGCAGCACGCATAGCTCTTCTTCCGGAACATCCCATGGAGGAGGTGGAGGCAGCTTCTAATTGGCATTTTTTCCCTGTGCATACGTGGAAAAAAATTACATTTGGAAAACTCGAAAAGGAAGGTTAAATGAAAAAGCTACTTTTATGTTTTGTGTTTTTATTATCATTTGTGGGATTTGCTGCCACAACAGTTAGTGCAGATGGACCGGCGAAACCCGTGATTGAAGGGGAAATGCCAGATTGCTATATGCCTATTGGCAGTGACGGTATTATCTTATTCACAAATGCCAGTGTGCCCGATGGCGGTACGCTGAAATATCAGTGGTATGCTACGGATATAGAAAACATGGCGATGATCCGTGCCATTGACTACGCAGAAGGAGACAGCTATCAGGTGCCTGAGGAATTAGGAGTGAAATGGTACTGTTATGCTGCCTGGAATGTGGTCGGAGGTGTAGAGAGTGAGCCGACATACAGCCGCCTGATCCGTGTGGAGTTTTACGAAAACAGTTCAGTGCACACCCACAGTTTCAGTGAGTGGATGGTAACCACAAAGCCAACCTGTACAGAGGCAGGCATTAAGACTCGGGAATGTGATTGTGGTGTTACTGAACGGGCTGAAGTTCCTGCTGCCGGGCATATTTGGGACGCGGGAACAATAACCAGGGAACCTGCTCCCAAAGCCGATGGCGAAAAGACCTATAGCTGCCTTGTCTGTAAGGTAACTATGACAGAGCCGGTAATATATAGCGGAAGTCCTGAAAGCAACAATAATGAAAAAACCAGCGGAAGTCTTGAAAGCAACAATGTTGAAAAAAGCAGTGCTGCCAAAGATGAAGACGCGAGTACCGAACTAAAAGAAAATCACGAAGAAAATACAGAACAAACTTCTTCTGTGGAGAGCAATAAGGTTTCTTTTCCACGATGGATGATAGCTGTTATCGCTGCTGTTACCGTTGCATTGGTGATTGTTGTAGGTATTTTGGTAATAGTTTTAATCCGAAAAGATACGGCAGGCAAAGAGTAAGGGCCTTATCAAAGCTTTTCCCTTTGGATTAGTGTCTGAGAACTACTTTGCTTAAATTAATCTTAAAATAATTTTTAGAGAGGAAATGATAGTATGAAGAAAACAAAAATGCGAAGTCGAATTATCAGCATTTTGCTGGTGCTTATAATGCTATTGACAATGGTTCCGGGTATGTCGGTTCCCGTCCAGGCCTTTTGGGACGACTACGACGACGGTTTCGATTGTCCTAACTGCGACCACTACCATTTTGGCAGCGATTATATGTGTGACTGCCTGTTCTGCACCATTGACTGCAACTACGAGTGCTGGGTTGAAACCCATTGTAACGACTGCGGTGTGTGCTTTGGAGACACGCCATACTGGTGCGAGGAGTGCTACAAGTGCGCGGAGTGCATGGAGGAAACGCACTGCTCCACCTGCGCCAAGTGCTACATCGGCGAGGATGACCAGCTGTGCGGCGAATGCCATAAGGGCCCTTGCTGCTCCATAACCATCTGCGACTCCTGCGGCTTCTGCGATGACTGCGCAAACGATGACAGCGACCCGATGCACTGCTCGCTGTGCAACGCCTGCTTCGGCGCGGTGGACGAGTGCGTGGACGACGATGATACCGGCGTCATCCATTGCGTTGATTGCCACACGGCCTGCGAGCAGTGCGAGGAATGCCTGCTGGCCAAGGAGAGTTGCGAGGACTGCGGCCTGTGCAAGGAGTGCTGCGAGATCAACTCCGAGGACGGCGGCTGTCCGGATGGTGAGACCTGCGTGGAAAGCGCCGAGTGGGACGATCACATCTGCCCGGGCTGCGACGGCTGGGTCACGGATAAGGAGGACGAGGACGAGTTCTGCCAAACCTGCGAGCTGTGCAAGGAGTGCTGCGAGGGCAACTCCGACTGCTCCGAGGGGATGTGCGCAATGGATACGGACTACGCGGATCACTTCTGCGAGGACTGCGGCCTGTGCTTCCACGACAGCGATCCCTGCGAGGACGGCTGCGATCAGCGCTGCAAGGACTGTTGCCGGGATGCCGTGAGCGCTATGGGCTGCGATCATGACGACTGGTGCTTCAGCGACTCTGATTTTGAAAATCATCTGCATGCAGAGCATTCCGGCGCCGGACATACGCACTTAGCTTCCGCCACCTGGGCGGCCGATGGAACGCAGCATTGGCATCCTTGCCGATATTGCAACGGTGAAAAGCTTGCTGCTGCCAACCATGAATATGACGCCAAGGGCGTGTGCAAGGTCTGCGGCTACATAAGCGGCAGCTCCATTGTCATAACCCGTCAGCCAAAGAACGTAAAGTGCAAGACCTCTATCTACGACGATTATAACGAAGAGCCGGAAAACGGCCTGCTGTACTATGAAAATCACCCTGTCACCTTCTCTGTCATGGCAAGAAGCCTGAAGGGCGACGAGCTGACCTATCAGTGGTATCGGAAGGATAATGAGCGTCCCACGGCGGCGCCCTACAAGCTGGATGAGAGGCCGAATCATTTTGAAGGCGTGAACACCTCCACACTGAAGATGTCGGTTTCCACCCAGGCCTGCCAGGAGGACTACTCCTACTACTGCGTCATCGGCAGAAAGGGCGACGCTTCGGACACCCTGAAAACGGCGGAGGCAAAGCTGACTGCCACCCATGCCTACAGCTATAAGCAGGCGGGTGTGCGTGTGCCCACGGACGACAGCGAGAGAACGCCGCGATACTATGTTTGGCATGTAAACCCGGACGGGAGCAGAACAGAAGCTGCCGTAGGCAATGACCCGAAATGCGACGGCCACAAGCTCCCGTGCCTGTTTGAAGCAGGCGCAGAAGGATACGAAGCACATTATATGACCACCGGCTCCAAGGAGCGCATCTTCCCGCATACCTTTGTGCTTGACAGAAGCCTTGACGCGGTAGGCGGCGGCAGAGTCGATGTGCTCAGATGTTCCGTCTGCGACTATACCGTTCCTGTGAAGAGCCATGTCCATGATTACGGCTGGAACTGGGACTGCACCGGCTTCGGCAGTATCTATGAGTATACCTTCAACATCGGCGGCTCGACCAAGACGGTGGAGCAGCTCATCCTTGAGTCCGGCTATGCCCACCCCGAAAAGTGCAAGGTTCCCGGCTGCGAGGAGTTCATCATGGTTCCCCACAGCTGGGGACGCTGGAATGTGGTCAAAAACCCCGATACCGAGGGCGACAAAGGCGGCATGGAGGCTGAATGCAGCGTCTGCGAATACAAAGAGACGGAAAAAATTGACGGCGATTGGACAAAGGACACCGCCATTGTGACGGTGAAAAACGGCCGGGCAACCCGTATGATCGTCAAGCCCGGCGACAAGATCAGGCTTTATCCCGAGGAGAGAGACGGTCAGAAAGTCATCGGCTGGAAGGTTGAGTATCTCCGCGAATACAATGAGTGCGACTTCATCAGCGGTACGGGATTACCTGTTAATAAAAACTGGAATACCAACGAGGCGAAGACCCTGTTCAAGCTGGTGACCAACGGCTCTGCACTCGAGTGGGGCTGCACGATCCCGGCGTTCAGCGCCATGGGTGCCCCAGGCGGCGGCCAATTCTTCTTCGAGCCGGTCTATGCGGGCTGTGACCACAGCGGCGGCACCACGGTGCTCAATGCGAAGGCGCAGGTCTGCGACCGCAAGGGCTACACCGGCGACAAAGA
>ERZ780131.30-NODE-30-length-38703-cov-15.7126_pt1 | contig 38703 bp, 30 predicted proteins | sample MGYA00433081_ERZ780131 | MGnify/ENA primary metagenome ERZ780131 (study PRJEB29588, sample SAMEA2147193) | human gut metagenome | biome: human gut; feature: human-associated habitat; material: faeces | place: Denmark | collected 2008/2010 ... | reverse complement strand
GCCCTGTAAGGGCAAAAGCTTTAAAACTCCAGGCAATATATAAAGCTGTTGCCCTTACAGGGCGCATTGCTGATTGCCATTATACCCAGGGCGATGCCCTGGGCTAGGAGCTTTTGGGCCTTCAGCCCGTACTTGAACCACATGCGAAACTTCAGTTAAGGTATAAAGGCTAAAAGAGCCACAAGGTTCCACACAAGAAGTTAAAAAAATATAAAGCGGCAACAATATCGGGCGCAAGATTGCTCTAATTCACAGAAAATGAGTAATTTTGCGCCCGATTTATATATATTCACATAAAGTCTAACTTTATTAATTTAAAATTTAATTATTATTTTTATGTCAGATTTAAAGAACGTAAAGCCATTGGACGACTTCAATTGGGACGAGTTCGAGAATGGCGGCAACGCAAACGTCAGCAAAGAGGACCTCGAGAAGGCCTATGACGAAACCCTTAACAAGGTAAGCGAGCACCAGGTAGTAGAAGGTACAGTTATCGCTGCCGACAAGAAGGAAGTTATCGTAAACATCGGTTACAAGAGCGACGGTATCATCCCAGCTTCTGAGTTCCGTTACAACCCAGACCTCAAGGTAGGCGACAAGGTTGAGGTTTATGTAGAGAACCAGGAGGACGTAAAGGGCCAGTTGGTACTCTCTCACAAGAAGGCTCGCCTCAGCAAGTCTTGGGAGCGTGTGAATGCAGCTCTCGAGAACGAGGAAGTTATCCAGGGTTACATCAAGTGCCGCACTAAGGGCGGTATGATCGTTGACGTTTTCGGTATCGAAGCTTTCTTGCCAGGAAGCCAGATCGACGTTCACCCTATACGCGACTACGACGTATTCGTAGGCAAGACAATGGAGTTCAAGGTTGTAAAGATCAACCAGGAGTTCCGCAACGTTGTTGTTTCTCACAAGGCTCTTATCGAGCAGGAGTTGGAGGCACAGCGTAAAGAGATCATCAGCAAGCTCGAGAAGGGTCAGATCCTCGAAGGTACCGTTAAGAACATCACTTCTTACGGTGTATTCGTTGACCTCGGTGGCGTAGACGGATTGATCCACATCACAGACCTCTCTTGGGGCCGCGTAAGCGATCCACACGAGGTTGTATCTCTCGACCAGAAGATCAACGTTGTTATCCTCGACTTCGATGAGGAGAAGAAGCGTATCGCTCTTGGTCTGAAGCAGCTCACTCCACATCCATGGGATGCTCTCGATGCTAACCTGAAGGTGGGCGACCACGTGAAGGGTAAGGTAGTCGTTATGGCTGACTACGGTGCATTCGTAGAGATCGCTCCTGGTGTAGAGGGTCTTATCCACGTATCTGAGATGTCTTGGAGCCAGCACTTGCGTTCAGCTCAGGACTTCATGAAGGTTGGCGACGAGGTAGAGGCAGTTATCTTGACTCTCGACCGCGCTGAGCGTAAGATGAGCTTGGGTATCAAGCAGCTGAAGGAAGACCCATGGGAGACCATCGAGGTGAAGTATCCTGTAGGCAGCAAGCACACAGCTAAGGTACGCAACTTCACTAACTTCGGTATCTTCGTAGAGCTTGAGGAAGGTGTTGATGGTTTGATCCACATCTCTGACCTCTCTTGGACTAAGAAGGTTAAGCACCCATCTGAGTTCACTTCTGTAGGCGCTTCTATCGACGTAGTAGTTTTAGAAATCGATAAGGAGAACCGTCGCTTGAGCCTCGGCCACAAGCAGTTGGAGAAGAACCCATGGGATGAGTATGAGGCAATCTACACTCCTGGTTCTGTACACAAGGGTACTATCACAGAGTTGATGGACAAGGGTGCCGTTATCACACTCGCTGAGGGTGGTGAAGGCTTCGCTACTCCAAAGCACCTCGTTAAGGAAGACGGCAGCCAGGCTAAGAAGGGCGAGGAGCTCGACTTCAAGGTAATCGAATTCGTTAAGGAGACTAAGCGTATCATCCTCTCTCACTCTCGTACATTCGAGGAGGGCAAGGACGATGTTAAGACAACAGCTCCACGCAAGCACAACAACGGTGGTGCACGCAAGAACGAGGCAGCAGCTATCAACAACGTAGCAGCTGGTACTTCTCTCGGTGACATCGATGCTCTTGCTAAGCTCAAGGCTCAGATGGAGGGCAAGGCTTAATCATCAGCCTGTCTTCTGCATAAGTTGAATCATAATAGATATCACTTATAAATACCAAGGACCGGTTCTCTTCCGAGAATTGGTCCTTTTTTTTATCCCAATCATATATTCATTCCTTTAAGGCTATTGACCGTCACTTTCAATGCCGAAAAGAGTGATAAACTTCTCCAACTACCATAATTTCTAAACTTGCTAAAGTTCAATAGATCCTATATAAATGTTTTCTTTAGCCTATAAAATCTCCGTTCAAAGGCTTTGGATGTCCGTTCAAAGGCTTTGAACAGAGATTTCAATGTGGTTTAACGATTTTAGTTGAATAGTATTAAAATTACTACTTTATGGCTATAGGGTGTGCTGAGTAGTTACCTTTTTCCTTTAAACATCCTTTTTCCTTTAAACAAGAATCTTGTTATCCTTTTGATTATCAAACATATAATAAACTCCTATTTTATGGATCTTTTTACTCCAAATGCATCTTTTTCTTGAAAAATATTTGCACAATCTCAGTTTTTGTCGTAACTTTGCAGGCGAAAAATTTGGAACATAAATTTGAGAGAAATACAATTTTAGAATATGAAAAAGTTATATACAATAGTTTCACTGATGCTATCATCTCTTAGCATCATGGCCACAGATTTTAAAGATTGTTCTATGGCCATCAAATCCAACATCAGTACTAACATTGAGAAGAGTAATACTACTGTCTTTATTAATGGAAATACATTTTCTATCAATGGTTTGAAATACGACAACACTGACCTCGGCAATGTAGAACTTACCAATCTTCAAGTTATTAATGGCTATAGCGATGGCACCATGGTCTATGCCACCTTAGAGCCACAATATATCACTATTGGAGGAGAAAAGGTTGCTGCCAACTTCCGTGGTGAGGTACGCAACAGCAAATTCCGCGGCATTCTCAATTTGACAATCAATGGCAACAACTATATCGCCATGATTGGTGATAAAGCAGACGAGTTAGGACAGTTGCCAAATGCTGGGTTCGAGAACTTTCATGATGCGTCAGGTACAAAAGAACCTAACGGATGGCACTCCTTCAAGACTTGTACAGGCAGTCTAAGTAGTACTGCTGGCAAAGCTAACAATACCTTTATAGAGTCTAAAGAAAAGCATTCTGGTACTAATTGCGTGAAGGTACAATCAGACATATTAAGTGTTTTAGGTTTTATCAAACAACCAGCCAACGGAACCATGACGACAGGTCGCCTATATGCAGGTAGCACCACAGCCAACAATACTGCCAACAACTCAACGATGGACTTTGCTGCAACAGACAAAGATGGCAACAAAGATCCCTTCTACCCCATTTTCACCACCAAGCCTGATGCCATGACGGTATGGGTGAAGTTCAAAGGAAATGTTAAAGAACACCCTTACGCAACAGTCAAGGCTATTCTTGCAAATGACAAAGTACAAGATCCAGAAATAGATGATTACAAGAAAAATGTCATTGCACGAGCAGCAAACGCGCAGATTAAGAGCAATAATTTTGCATGGCAGGAACTCAACATCCCATTTGAATACGCAAACAAAAATACCCCTAAGGGTGTGCTCGTAACGATTTCTACCAACGCAGAAGCAGGTAAGGCAAGTTCTGATAAGAAAAATCTGGATGTTATCTATGTAGACGATATCGCAATGATATACAACTCAGGTCTGAAATCAGCCCAGTATAAGAATACCAACCTCTCGTTTGCAAACAACAAAACTGCTATCGAGATTGAGGGTAAGGCAAACGAAGCAGACTTCAGCATCGCCTCAGACGGTGAGGGAGCATACATCAGCAAGGTTCTGAAAACCAACGAAAGCGAAACAGGAAAGTCAACCCTGTATATAACCATTACCTCTAACGATTTGCAGAAATCCAACTGTTTCGAGGTTGCCATCACAGATAAGACTGCTACAGGTATCTTCAACATCAAAAGCGACAGCAACGCTACATCATCTACCCTGTACAATCTTGCAGGACAGCAAGTTTCCAACAGCTACAAAGGCATTATCATTAAGAATGGTAAGAAGTACATCAACAAATAAGACACCATATACGTTTGAGAAGCAAGGGATGCAATTAGCTTTGCATCCCTTGTTCGATATAGGCATAAATTAACTTACTTTCATCTATAGTCCTCATTTTTGAGAAATTTTTAGAAAACATTTGGTTAGTAGCTTTTTTTATCGTAACTTTGCAGGCGATATATTACAAGTTTAATTTATATGAGATTAATCAAATTAGCAGTAGCCTCCATGCTACTCAGCATATCGCTTACTTCTTGTTTCAAAGATGAGCCCGAGAATGCTGAGTGCGATATAGAACAGGCTTACATCACCACAGATGATTATAAAACCATGTTTTTCTATGCCTCTGATGCACAAGTAGATGTACCATCAGACGACAAAGAGATTCACTTTACCGTGCGCTCCAGTGCCGACCTGACAGCTATAGCTCCTCAATTCAAATTGACCGAAGGAGCAACCATCTCTCCAGAGAATGGCAGTGTACACGATTTTTCAGACCCTTCCAATCCTGTAGAGTACACGGTAACTTCTGAAAACGGAAAATGGAGCCGTACTTACAAGGTATATTTTGACGTGTTGCAAGAAATAGAAGGAGCAAAAGTATGCGATTTCTCCAACTACAAGTTGAGCAATGACAGCAAATACTTCGTTTGGTACGATAAGGTAGACGGAAAGGAACTCCGCAACTGGGCAACAGGAAATCCTGGTTTTAAGATAAGCAACGGCAGCGCTAATTGGGACGAGTACCCAACAGTACCTACCTCAGACGGTGAAGAACATAAGAACTGTGTCAAGTTGACAACCCGTCGCACCAGTTCGCTTGCTGACATGGTAAAAATGCCAATAGCGGCGGGCAACCTTTTCATCGGAACATTCGATGCCTCCAATGCACTTAAGGACGCAATGAAGGCCACACACTTTGGTCTGCCATTCAGTTTCAAGACCAAACCTGTCTACTTTAGCGGTTATTACAAATATCTTCCTGGAGAAAAGTTCACCAACCGCAGCATGAAGGAAATAAAAGACCGTATTGATGAAGGAACCATCTATGCTGTTTTATACGACAATCACGATAAGAATGGAAAGGCAGTCGTCCTGCATGGTGATGACGTGCAGACGAGTCCACAAATTGTAGCCATTGCCATCTTGCCAAACATCGGAAAGACAGAAGAATGGACATACTTCAATATCCCATTCAACTACAAGAAAAATATAGATGCCGAGAAGCTTACCAATGGAGGTTACAGTCTGGCCGTTGTATGCTCATCAAGTGTGGACGGAGCCATTTTCCAAGGAGCAATAGGCAGTACACTATGGGTAGACAAAATTATTGTAAAATGTGAAGATGCCAACTAATCAAATGAAAAAATATACATTATCATTTCTTTTCCTGCTGGTTGTCATAAACAGCCATGCATGGAATGCCATCAAACTGTTGCACAACTATAACTATTATGCCAGATTTGGTTATAATCTGGGCGGAACAGCACCAGTTGGCATGCCCGCTTCTATCCGTTCACTCGACAGCTACAGCATCCGTCCCAACTTCACGCTTGGTGTAGAAGCCCATCATCCCTTTAACGACAAATGGGGAATCATGTTTGGACTTCATTTCGAGAACAAAGGCATGAAAACAGATGCTACCGTCAAGAACTACCACATGAAGATAACACGTGGCAACGAGGAGTTGGAAGGTATGTTTACCGGAAGTGTAGTAACCAAAGTAGACCAAAGTCTTGCTACGATCCCCGTACAAGCCACCTACGATATCAGCAAAAAGGTACGTGTCAAGTTAGGTCCTTACTTCTCGTATGTCACCTCACACAAGTTCAGCGGTTACGCCTACAATGGTTACATCCGTGTAAGAGAGGATGGACATCCTAAAGACGACCCTACAGGACAGAAAGTAGAACTTGGCAATGGCGACGGTTCGCGTGGAGACTATGATTTCTCTACAGACATGCGTAACTGGCAGTTTGGCATCGATGCAGGTGCCGACTGGTATATCACCAAACGATGGGGAGCTTCTGTAGGACTGACATGGGGTCTCTCGGAGATATTCAAAAAAGACTTTGATGTTATCGAACAACCTCTCTACCCCATCTACGGAACTATAGGCATTATTTATCAATTAAAATAATTTTAAACTTAGAAGACAATGAAGAAAAATCTATTCTATTTCTTATTGGCAGCACTCTGCACAATAAGTTTCACAGCGTGTGGCAGTGATGACAATGGTGATGGCGAAAATGGTGGCTTCACCGAGTTGGAACACGTATGGAGCCTTGAGCCTACAGTAATGTATGACGCGTCAGGCAATGTAACCACTAACCCTGACGATGCCGCAAAATGCACAGGCTCTGTCCAGGTAACATGGGATTGCCCTGAAGGAACAAGCCTCGAGTGGGGTGAAGGCGAAAATAAAATGCAACTTCCTGTTGCCGCCATTAAGCAACTTGTCGAGAATATGGGCAACGCAAACCTGCCATCAGTTCTCAAGAGCGTAGAATTCAAGTCTAATGGTCAGATTGTAGCAGTGTACAAGGATGCAGCAACCACTTCTATTGCTAACGATGGTTGGAAGACTGCCTCAGACTATGCTACCTACAAAAAGGTAAACAACAACAAGATTCTTGTTTTCCTCAATACAGCCAAGGTAACAGAAGGTATGGAAGCTGACGAGAAAGCAGCCCTCACCGAAGTAATCAAAATATTCAAGGATGGTATTCCTGTCAACATTCGTTGGAGTGCTAACAATACCAAGGCATACTTCTACATTGATAAGGCATTCGCCACTTCTTTGTTGGACAACCAGACGCTCAAGGCTATGTTGGATCGCCTCGGCAACACTGATGCTGAAACAAATAGTACTGTCATAATGATCAAGGCTATTGTAAATTCAGCAAAGGACGTTATGAACAAGACTACAAAATTTGAGGCAGGCTTGGAACTGATGCAGTAATCACATCCCCTACTCTCAAATAAATATAGCGGGAGACAAACGAACAGGTTTCGTTTGTCTCCCGTTTGTTGTATATCTCAATCTGATTTGAACTTTTGCAAGTTTAGAACTTGCGAAAATTCAGTTACAGAACTATTGTCAGAAACACTTTTTTCAGTAAAAACTTTGTTAAGTCTGAATTTTAAGCTAACTTTGCAAAAGATATGTAGAACTAAACTTTATCAGCGAATGAAACATTACGACATAAACAAAGATATGCGTTACTTGCAATTGTTGGCACAGTCGTTCCCGACAATAGCAGAAGCCAGTACCGAAATCATCAACTTGCAAGCCATTCTCAACCTTCCTAAAGGCACAGAACACTTCCTGGCTGATATCCACGGCGAATACGAGGCTTTCCTACATGTACTGAAAAACGCATCGGGAAACATCAAGCGAAAGGTGAACGAACTCTTCGGAAACACCTTGCGCGAAGCTGAAAAACGTGAGTTATGTACGCTCATATACTATCCTGAGCAGAAACTGGAACTGGTAAAGCAAAACGAACCCGACATCAACGACTGGTACCACATCACACTGCACCAGCTCGTGGCAGTATGCCGTGATGTATCGAGCAAATACACCCGCTCGAAGGTGAGAAAGTCGCTACCCTGCGACTTCTCTTACATCATACAGGAACTCCTGCACGAACATACCGAAGACCACGACAAGACAGCTTATGTCAACGTCATCGTCGACACCATCATATCCACAGGCCGTGCCGACGACTTCATCATCGCCATAGCCAATGTGATACAGCGGCTTGCCATAGACCAGCTGCACATCCTCGGCGACATCTACGACCGTGGACCAGGTGCCCACATCATCCTCGACAAGATGCGCCATTACCACAGTTGGGATATACAATGGGGCAACCACGACGTGCTGTGGATGGGAGCAGCCGCAGGTAATGACGCCTGCATCTGCAATGTGATCCGTCTGAGCCTGCGCTATGCCAACCTCTCCACCTTGGAAGAAGGCTACGGCATCAACCTTATCCCCTTGGCCACTTTTGCCATGGAAGCCTACAAGGATGATGAATGTGCAGAATTTATTCCCAAGATGAGTGGTGGCGCAGCTGCCATAGACGAGAAGACCAAGCGCCTGACATCCCAGATGCACAAAGCCATTGCCATCATCCAGTTTAAGATAGAGGGACAACTCATCGCCAAGCATCCCGAATGGAAGATGGACAAGCGCCGACTCTTCGAACACATCAACTACGAGAAAAAGGAAATTGAGATAGACGGTAAGATCTACCCCATGACATCGTGCCACTTCCCTACCATCAATCCCGCCTCACCCTACGAGTTGTCGCCAGAGGAAAAGGTGCTGATGGCAAAGTTGCACCATTCGTTCATGGTATGCGAAAAACTGCACAAGCACATCAAGGTAATGCTGCAGCACGGCTGCATGTACACCATCATCAACGACAACCTGCTCTTCCACGCATCGTGCCCACTCAATGAGGACGGTTCGCTGAAAGAGGTAGAGATATTCCCTGGCAAGAAGTTCGCAGGCCGCGACCTCATGCACCAGACCGGCATGCAGATACGCACAGCCTTCCAGTCTGACTCCGACCCTAAAGAGCGAGAATATGCCATCGACTACTTCATCTACCTATGGTGCGGTCCTGACAGTCCTCTCTTCGACAAGAGCAAGATGGCTACCTTTGAGCGATACTTCATCACCGACAAAGAAACCCACAAGGAAGAAAAAGGCTATTATTTCCTCTTGCGTGACGACGAGCAAGTCATCGACCATATCATGGATGCCTTTGGAGTGACAGGTCCTAACCGCCATATCATCAACGGACACGTGCCCGTACGCACCACCAAGGGCGAGAATCCCATCAAAGCCAATGGCAAGCTGATGGTGATAGACGGAGGTTTCTCGAAAGCATACCACAACGAGACGGGTATTGCCGGCTACACCTTGGTTTATCACTCCCGCGGATTCCAGTTGGTACAGCACGAACCCTTCACCAGTACAGAGGATGCCATCCTGCGAGGCACCGACATCAAGAGCACCACACAGATTGTGGAAATGTCGAACCGACGCATGCTCGTGGCAGATACCGACATAGGCAGGGAGTTGCGCAAGCAAATTGCCGATCTGGAAGAACTGCTGTATGCCTATAGACATGGCTTCGTGAAAGAATCGGAAAGAAAGAAATAAAAAAGAAATCCGCTGCAAATCGATGATTTGCAGCGGACTTTCTTTTTTGTAGTCGATAGGGGAATCGAACCCCTATGCCAAGATTGAGAATCTTGTATCCTAACCATTAGATGAATCGACCATTCAAAAAAATCTCTATTGGTCTCCCGACTTATAGAGACTTATAAATCTAATACCATGAAAAACACATGTAGTCGATAGGGGAATCGAACCCCTATGCCAAGATTGAGAATCTTGTATCCTAACCATTAGATGAATCGACCAAGGGTATATTTTCCAGACGATAGCTTGCGGAAGGTGGGGGATTCGAACCCCCGGTACGGTAATCCCGCACGTCAGTTTAGCAAACTGGTGGTTTCAGCCACTCACCCAACCTTCCTTGTCGGACTCGTTAACCGAACTCAAGCATCATTTCTCAAATGCGAGTGCAAAGGTAACGCTTTTATTTCATTCCACCAAATTTTTCGGCAATTATTTTTCAAATATTCTAATTTTCGCCTGTAAACTGGCCTATGAAGTAGATAGAGCCGCTGCGAACATCGGTTATCATATAGACGAAAGGATGATCAGCATGGAACACTACCCTACGTGGTTCGGGCTGCAAGGAAGTCATCATGACGGTGGCAGCAGTTACGGCTGCAGCCTTGGTTCCCTCTTCGCTCACCTCAATCTTTGCCTTCTGGAGCATCTTGGATACAAAGACATTGCCCTCTGCAAGCTTACTGAAGTTGGCCTTACCAGAATCAAACATGCTTGGAGCACCCAACTTGCTGACGATCTCATTGAGCGGGAGTTCCAGTTCGGTGGTGAAACGTGGCAACTTAAGGTCTACCACACACTCTTCCATCTGTCCGCTGACAGCAGCCAGTTTCTCTGCATCAAGCGATTTCATCATCTCGTCGACAGACTTGCCCTCATGTGGCAGCAAGACGGTCATCGCATAGGCACCATTGCCATAAGGAAGGTTGATGGCCGAGAACAGTTGATTGTCGGCAAAGAAATACTTGCCCGAACGGTGCATCATGTTCACGCGCTTGATGTCGCGAGTATAGCCCCAGAAGTTCTCCAGCTTGGTTTCGCTCTTCTTGAACTTCTTCTCCCAGCTGCCATTAAAGTAGATGGCGTTCATGATGTACGAGATGGCATTGGCGTCCACCTGATCGATAATAGTAGGAATCATGCCGTCGGTATGCTTCTTACACCAGTCGTTGATATGGGCTGTAGTCTTGCTACTACTGAAGTCAAGCGACTCTATGCCAGCCTGATAGTTGGCAGACACCGCCTTGGCGAACTCATTCTTCAAAGCATAATGCTTGTTGAGCGCGATATAGTTGGCAATATTGACTGTGGTAGAAGGGTCAGCCTTAGCAGCATACTGCATCATGCTGCGACTGAAAGCGTTCAACTCGTCGAGAGTCATATCACCCTCACATCCCAAAGCCTTCAGTATCTCCTGCTGTGTCTGTCCGTCGGCACCATTGGCAAGCATGCCCATGAGGTAGGTGAGACTCTGCGGCGAGATGACCTTGGAGTCGAAACCAGCCACCTGCGAGAAAAAATTGAGTGCAAACTGATTGTTCTTCTTGACGAATGCCTCCTGAGCATCAGAAAAAACGAGATATTCCGGATCCATATTCTCCGCGTTACCTTTAGAAGCTTCCAAACTGGTGGTGCCTTCATGCACCTGGTTTTGTGCTTTCTTGCTTGTACTGCAAGATGTGGTCAGCGCCATTGCCATAGCTGCGAGAGCCACTGTTGTCATTTTCTTGTTCATCATTATAATCTCTTATTTGTTGTTTTTACCTGATTAAACACCACTATGACACAATCATTGCACGCCACCCGTGGCTTTTAACCGACATTAACAAAAAAGAGTAGAAGAATGAGCACCACCCTCCTACTCTTTTTTACTTTTTTACCTTCTTACTTTTTTACCTTTCAACAAACTTATCTCCAGTCTGCTTGATGAGCTCCTTGGCATATTTCTCAGGATAGCCAGGGCGTACAGGACGAGCACCCAGTCCCTCCTTGGTACGTACGAAGTTACCATCCTTGTCGGTAGGCTTGATGATCATGTCGTTGTATTTCACCACCATGAATTGGAAGAGTTGCTTCCAACGTGTCAGCATTTGCTGAGCCTTCTCGATGCCATAATCGTTGAGATACTTGACTGCCTGCCGAGGATTCTGCGCATAGAGTTCCTGTGCCTTTGCCTCCACCTCTTTCTGGGTGGCAAAATAACTATTGTCGAGACTGTCGCGCACCTCCTTCAATGAAGGGAACAGCTGGCTGTAACGAGGATAAACCATATTGCTTGTCATATTGCATACCCAATAGGCGTTCTTGTCACTGAAGGTAACAGCGTCGGCACCAGGTGTGTTGTAGCACTCTGGCTGAATGGTAGAGCTGCAGTAAACAGGTGTGAAAGCCACCATGTTGGCATCATCGTTGCCAAACCAGAGCACACCGCCAATCTCGCGAGGCAACCAAGAGCGCATCTGACTTACATAGACGAAGCCACTCTGCTGTGTGCTTGTAGGACGCTCGTTGAAGCACTGCTTGCCATCCACCTTGAATGAAAGTGGTGTAGGACGATAAGGCATCTGCCAGATACCGCCACCCAAGTCGTCACCATCGGCTACCGAAAGCGGAGTGCCCTCATAATGATCGCGCATGCAAGCCTCCATATCCTGTACACTCACCTTGCGGTCGGGTACTATCCAGAGAGGCATGTCCTCTGCCTGAGGATCCTTGCCAAGCGCCCAAGGCAGGTAACGGCTCATGTCCTTGAAATGATTGAAGAAAGCCCAGGCACGCGCATCACAGAAGCGACGACCCGAGAAATCGGGCTTGGCATAAGCCATCTTCCAAGAGAAGTCGGCATCCTTGCCTTTATACCAGCCCTTGCTGCGTGCAAAAGCCACCACATCCTTAGCATACATCACATTGTGCTTATCCTTCATGTTGAACTTACCGATACGACTCTGGTTGGCATGAGCACAGATGGCATCATCAGGAATACGCTGAGCCACCCATACTACTCCCTTACTGCCGGCTCCCTTGCCCATCATCTCCATAATCCAAGCTTCATTGGGATCGCAGATAGTGAAGGTCTCACCCTCTGAGTTGTAACCATAGGTATTGGCCAATGTAGTCATCACCTTGATAGCCTCGCGGGCTGTCTTGGAACGCTGCAAGGCAATATAGATAAGCGATCCATAATCGAGAACACCTGTAGAGTCGACCATCTCCTCGCGACCGCCATAGGTAGTCTCGCCAATGGTAACCTGCCACTCATTGATATTACCTATTACATTATAGGTCTCTGGCGCTTCTGGTATTTCGCCATGATACTTGTTGGTATCCCAGTCGAACACCTTGCGCATGGTTCCCTTGGCATGCTTGGCAGCTGGATAATGACAAAGGTTCTGGAACATACCATAATCGTCAGCACTGTAAGAACAGAGCACAGAACCATCTGCAGATGCCTTCTTGCCCACAATGAAATTGGTGCAGGCATCTGCCTCTGAGACACCGCCCACCAAAGCTGCAGCCATCAAGGCCGAAGCAAAAATTTTATTCATAAAATTACACCTTATTATATATATAAGGAGTTAGGAAAAACTCCCAACTCCTCAAGAATATTGTACTGTAGAACAAAAAGAAAAGCATAAAGAGTCCTCCCTCTTCGTTCTTCTTCACTCTAAATCTTCAATAACTTACTCGCAGGCCTTGAAACTCATGTCCAATCCCTTCACGCTATGGGTAAGCGCACCCACAGAGATAAAGTCAACTCCCTGCTCGGCATAGTCGCGAATGGTGTCGTAAGTAATGCCGCCTGATGACTCCGTCTCGTACTTGCCGGCGATGATGTCCACAGCCTTCTTGGTATCAGGCACAGAGAAGTTGTCGAGCATGATACGGTTGACGCCACCATGCTTCAACACCTGGTCGAGTTCGTCGAAGCTGCGAACCTCAATCTCTATCTTCAGGTTGAGTCCCTTCTCCTTCAGGTAAGCATGACAACGTTCGATGGCGTTGTCGATACCACCAGCGAAGTCGATATGATTATCCTTGAGAAGTATCATATCGAAGAGACCGATACGATGATTCATTCCTCCACCTATCTTCACAGCCTGCTTCTCAAGCATACGCAAACCTGGTGTGGTCTTACGGGTATCGAGAACATGTGTCTTTGTTCCCTCCAGACGCTTCACATACTTGGCTGTCATAGTAGCAATACCACTCATGCGCTGCATGATGTTGAGCATCAGTCGCTCTGTCTGAAGCAAAGAACGAATCTTTCCCTCTACCACCATGGCGATATCACCCTTCTTGACAGGAGTACCGTCCTGCATGAGCACCTCCACCTTCATGGTTGGGTCGAAACGTGCAAACACTTTCTTGGCTACTTCCACACCTGCCAAGATGCCATCTTCCTTGATGAGCAGATGGCTCTTACCCATAGCATCCTCTGGAATACAGCAGAGAGTGGTATGGTCACCGTCACCAATATCCTCAGCGAAAGCCAAGTCTATCAATTTGTCTTCTAACTGATCTACGCTTAACATAATCTATCGTTTTAGTTTTATTGATTACTCTTTGTTTATAATTGAACTACCGGATAAGAGGAGTGAAGGAGTGAAATCTCTATACTCCCAACCGATGTCCATGATGATAAGCTCTGAGGCGTCCTGCTTCGTCAGCCTTGACTTCTATCACGCCTCCAAGCCATTCTGTCATGGGCTGTTCGTGCCAAAAGGGAAAAGTCCTTGCCACAATACCCCCGTCGGACAACTCAACGATTCCTTGTTCTATAGCCGTTCCATCTTCCAGGACGATCTGATGAGCTGCATATCTCTTCATTCTCTCACTTCCGTTTGATTGGCTGACATTTGAACGACTACCTATTTGATAGCCTTGACATCCACCTTCTCTATTTTCTTTAGTTCTCGAGGAGCGATAATCTTTCTGTTGACAGCAGGAGTTGGCTTCAGAGGCATGTCGGCCTTGCGGGAAACTGTCTTTGGAGAAACCGACTCATCAGCCGGTTTCACAGCTTCTGCCGGTGTATTGACGCCGGGCTTACCCATACTGTCCTTGTCAAACCTGTCGGCATCACCCGATGATACATTAACGGGCTGTACTGGCTTCTTGTGCATCTTGATCATGCGGATATGATCCAGAAACATCAGTTTGAGCGTTGTTGCCGAACTGAAGTCGTTGGAGAAGTCACCACTGTTGAGCAAGAAGAATCCCTTGACACTCTTGATACCAAGCGTATCACGGTCCTCCACCTGCATGGAGTAATGCTGAGAACTCTGTACATGAACTACCTGCGAGGCGATACTGTCGTTACTGAACTGAACCGCCAAAACAGCCAGTCCGTCACGTATACCATCCTGATAAATGAAATGCGACTCAAAATCGAGCATGATACAGTCACCCTTATGGAAAGACGTGTCTGCCTTCACCTCGAAATTATAATAGTTGAGTGGCTTGGCTGTCATGAACACCAATGATTGCGCACCACGCCAGATGTTGGTAGTGTCGCCCGAAGAAGCCAAATCGCCAAAGCGGCTCTGGTCGCTGGCATCTGCACCCAACGATACAGCCTCATCGTTGAGCCGGTCGCTAAGGTTCTTGTAGATGGTGTACATCTTGTCGGTATGGCGCATGTAGTAAACCATAGAAGAGTCGAACTCTGCCGATGTCACATCATGCTTTCGCAGCACGGCATCCTTGTAGATAAAGCGCTGCGTCTCATCGCCACCCTCATTCTGAACCATGGCCAAGGCGATATGATAGTCATAAAGAATATCCTCCATCTTGCCCTGCGACAATACGTCATCGGGCAGGCTGGGCTTACACCCCGTCAGCGACATACAGCATGCCGACATCAAGAGAGCCAATACCCACAGAGTCTGCTTCATTTTCATCATGCCTTTTCCTCCTCATTCTTCGTATCTAAATTCTCCTCATTCTTATCCGGAGTTTCTTCCTTCTTGTCCGTAGCCTCCTCCTTCTTACCTAAAGCCTCCAACTCCTTACGACAGAAGAGCAAGAGAGAGACGATACCTACCGTGACACAAGAGTCGGCAAAGTTGAATACTGGATCGAAGAACGTAAACTCGCTTCCTCCCCAAAACGGAAACCACGAAGGCCATGTAAAGGTGAAGAAAGGAAAACGGAACATATCGACCACCTTACCCATCATAAATGCTGAGTAACCTTGACCAAAAGGTACAAACTTGGCTACATAGAAAGGTTCGGAAGAAGTGAATATGAGACCATAGAACATAGAGTCTATCATATTGCCAATAGCACCCGTGGTAACCAGCGCCACCATATAGATATACAGCAGGCGATGGGTTCCGGCCTTGATGATGTTGCGCAGATAGCACAGCAGGACAATGATGGCAACAGTACGAACCAAACTCAGCGTGAGCTTGTTGATAAACGACATGCCCCATGCCATACCATTGTTCTCCACGAAATCTATAAAGAACCAGTCTGTAACACGAACAGACTCACCAAGGTAAAAGTGGGTTTTGATATATAGCTTGATTATCTGGTCAATAACCAGCAATATCACCACCATTGCCGTGACGAGCCATCCTGTATGAATTTTACATTGCTTCATTTATTAATAATTGAACTTTGGCAAGTTCAGAAGTTATAAAAGTTAAAGAAGTTATCACTCCCTTCAATCGTTAGAAGTTATAGCCAATAGCCTTGATGTTTTATTTCAAGTGCTCTAAAGCATTTGTCTAACTCCTTTAACTTTTTTACTTCCCTGTTTGCGAAAGTTGAGTTAATGCTTTCTGGCTTGCTTAGAAGCGACACTCAACGTAGCATGCGGAACAGCCCGGAGACGCTCTTTAGGAATCAACTCTCCAGTCTCACGGTCGATACCGTAAGTTTTGTTCTTGATGCGAATGAGAGCGGCCTCCAACCCCAAGATGAATTTCTGCTGGCGCTGTGCCATCTGGATAATCTCCTCTTTGCTCTGAGCCTCACTACCCTCCTCCAAAGCCTTGTAGGTGGGTGATGTATCAATGATGTCATTACTGTTTGAATGATTGAGCTGTGCCATCATTTCCTCATAATTGGCTCGTGCCACTTTCAGTTTCTCGTTTATGATGTCGCGGAACTCCTCGAGCTCCTCATCACTGTATCTTTTCTTTTCGCTTGCCATAGATATTAAGTATTAAGTTAATAAAAATGTATGATTAATTTTTCTCTACCAGAATATTGAGCTTGAACTCGTCGAACTCAGTTTCTGATCCATTGTTTTCTGCTATCAGGATAGAGTCAGCCAACACCTGTGTCTTGATGTAGTCGCCGAAAGCCTCTATGGCAGCATTGGTCTCCTCGTTAGGAGCCACAGTCACCTTGATGCGGTCGGTAATCTCAAGACCTGTCTCCTTGCGGAGATTCTGGATACGGTTGATCAGCTCACGGGCCATACCCTCCTTTTTCAATTCAGGGGTCAACTCTACCTCAAGCGCTACGGTCAGATTGCCCTCGTTAGATACGAGCCATCCTGGAATATCCTCAGAGATAATCTCAACGTCGGCTACCTCTACCACGGCTTCCTGTCCGTCAATATTCAATGTGATGTTGCCTGCCTTCTCGAAGGCTGCAATCTGGTCCTGATCGAGCGCTGACATCTGGGCAGCAACACCCTTCATCAGCTTGCCGAACTTCTTACCCATCACTCTAAAGTTACACTTCACCTTCTTCACGAGAATGCCCTGACCCTCAATGAAGTTAACCTCCTTCACGTTCACCTCGTTCTTCAACAGTCCGGCTACTGCCTCGATGTGTGCCTTCTGTACATCATCTACTGCAGGAATCATGATCTGCTGGAGTGGCTGACGCACCTTGATGTTCACCTTGCGGCGCAATGCCAATACCATAGAAGTAATCTTCTGGGCGATGGCCATACGCTCCTCCAGGTCGGCATCGATAGCAGCCTCATCAGCTACAGGGAACTTATCGAGATGTACGCTCTCCAACTCGCCGCCCAAGTCGTGATACAACTCGTCTGCATAGAATGGAGCGAATGGTGCCAGCAGCTTAGCCACAGTCATCAGGCAGGTATAGAGAGTCTGGTAAGCACTCAGCTTATCCTCGCTCATCTCCTTACCCCAGAAACGTTTACGGTTCAGACGAACGTACCAGTTAGAGAGGTCATCGTTGACGAAAGCATCGATGAGACGGCCTGCGCGGGTTGGATCATAGCCAGCTAACTCTCTGTCAACGCCCTTGATGAGGGTATTGAGTGAAGAGAGAATCCAGCGGTCAATCTCTGGGCGCTTCTCGAATGGCACCTGAGCAGCCTCAGCATCGAAACCATCTACATTAGCATAGAGGGCGAAGAAGCTGTAGGTATTATATAAGGTACCGAAGAACTTACGACGGGTCTCGTCCACACCATTAGGGTCGAACTTGAGGTTGTCCCAAGGCTCGCTGTTGGTCATCATATAGAAACGAACAGGGTCGGCACCATACTTGTCGATCATCTCGAATGGGTTGGTCACGTTGCCCACGTGCTTACTCATCTTGTTGCCCTTGGCATCGAGAACGAGACCAGAAGAGATGACGTTCTTGAAGGCTACGCTGTCGAATACCATGGTAGCGATGGCATGCAGGGTGAAGAACCATCCACGGGTCTGATCCACGCCCTCGTTGATGAAGTCGGCTGGATAGAACTTAGGAGGAATAGCATATCCCTCGTAGGTGCTGTGGATGAGTGCATCGCGGTCTGCCTCTGTGCCACGGGCCATCTCACCCTCGAATGGGTAGTGGAGCTGGGCGTAAGGCATTGAACCTGAATCGAACCAAACGTCGATGAGGTCACTCTCACGATACATTGGCTTGCCCTCCTCGTTAACCAATACAATCTTGTCAACGTATGGACGGTGGAGGTCAATCTTATCATAGTTCTCCTGACTGTAGTCGCCAGGAACGAAACCATTCTCCTTCAATGGGTTACTCTGCATGATACCGGCAGCCACAGACTTCTCGATTTCAGCATAGAGTTCCTCAAGGCTGCCGATGCACTTCTCGCCACGGTTCTCGTCACGCCAGATTGGCAATGGAGTACCCCAGAAGCGGGAACGTGAAAGGTTCCAGTCGTTCAGGTTCTCGAGCCAGTTGCCGAAACGGCCTGTACCGGTGCTCTCAGGCTGCCAGTTGATGGTCTTGTTGAGTTCTACCATGCGCTCCTTGCGGGCTGTATCCTTGATAAACCAGCTATCCAATGGATAATAGAGGATAGGCTTGTCGGTACGCCAGCAGTGAGGATAGTTGTGCACGTGCTTCTCGCTCTTGAAAGCCTTGCCCTCCTGCTTCAGTTCGTAGCAGAGTACGATGTTCAGGTCTTCAGCCTTCTCAGAAGCCTTCTTGTCCCAAACGCCATCCACATTAAACTGTGGGTCGTAGGCATTCTTCACGTAGTCGCCTGCGTGATGAGCGTATGCCTCCTTGTTGAGGCAAGCGCTTACGAAGTTGGCATCGAGGTCTTCGATGAGATAGAACTTACCCTGCAGGTCAACCATTGGACGTGTCTCGCCCTTCTTATTAATAAGGTAGAGCGCTGGGATGTTGGCATCCTTAGCCACCTTGGCATCATCAGCACCAAATGTAGGAGCGATGTGAACGATACCTGTACCGTCATCGGTAGTAACGTAGTCGCCGAGGATCACGCGGAAAGCCTCGCTATCCATCTCTACGAACTTATCGCGACCATCCTCAGAAGCGAATACCTTCTCAGGATGAGCTGCTGCATATTCTGTAACGAAAGCTGGCGCGAAAGCATCTACCTTCTCGCATGGCTTTACCCATGGCAGGAGCTGCTCATAGTGCATGCCTTCGAGGTCGGTACCCTTCATGTGGTCGATAATGCGCCATGGGCACTGCTTCTTCTCCTTGTCGAATGGCAGGAGATCACCCTCCTTGCACTCCTGGTCTGCCTTCAGATAAGAACCTACCAGAGCCTCAGCCATCACGAGTGTCATAGGCTCGCCATTGTAGAGGTTGTAGGTCTCGATGGCTACATAGTCAATCTTAGGACCCACACAGAGAGCCACGTTTGATGGCAGAGTCCAAGGTGTAGTGGTCCATGCGATGAAGTATGGCTTGCCCCACTTGGTCCACTCTGCCTTAGGATCCTTGATGAGGAACTGGGCTGTGGTGGTGAGGTCCTTAACATCGCGGTAGCATCCAGGCTGGTTCAACTCGTGAGAGCTCAAGCCTGTACCTGCACCTGGAGAGTATGGCTGGATGGTGTAACCCTTGTAGAGCAGACCCTTGTTGTAGAGCTGCTTGAGAAGCCACCAGAGTGTCTCGATATACTTGTTATCGTAAGTGATGTAAGGATGATCGAGATCCACGAAGTAACCCATTTTCTCAGTCAACTCACGCCATTCGGCAGTAAACTTCATCACATTCTCACGACACTTATGGTTATAGTCCTCTGTAGAGATATACTTCTCAGAAGCCTTGTTGTCGATATCCTTCTTGGTGATGCCGAGTTCCTTCTCGACACCAAGCTCAACAGGAAGTCCGTGAGTATCCCATCCAGCCTTGCGGTGAACCTGGAATCCCTTCATCGTCTTATATCTGTTGAACGTATCCTTGATACTACGCGCCAGCACGTGGTGAATACCAGGGTGGCCATTAGCAGATGGAGGTCCCTCGAAGAAGATAAACTGAGGGCAGCCTTCACGCTCGTCAATAGACTTGTGGAAGATATCATTCTTCTCCCACTCTGCAAGTACGTCATTGTTGGTCTTTGTCAAGTTGAGACCATTGTGTTCGGCAAATTTCTTAGCCATATTACCTTATATATTATATTGTTTATTTTCTTTTGCGCGCAAAGTTACAAAAAAAATATGTTCCTCCCAAATCTAATATGATTTTTTTACAAAACAAAACCTCGCGCCATATCCCAAAAAGATATAACGCGAGGTAAATATCACGGTTTCAGAGCGATTTTATCGCTTTTTCGTCATTTTTTAGTGGCTCTCCTCCTCGGCAGCCTTTGTCTTGGCGTCGTTAGGACCATAGAGACCATAATAAGCCTGGAAGCGGTTGTAGCCCCAGTTGGCCTTCTCCTTGTTTGGATCGAGCTCCTTAGCCTTATCGAGGTACTTGATAGACTCCTCGTAAACAGCCTTACCCTCTTCCTTGCTAAGGTTAGAAGCCTTCACGTTGAGGCAGGCACCGAGATAAGTCATCACTACCACGTTGTCAGGCTGTACAGCAAGCGCCTTGTTCAGGCATTCGATAGCCTTATCGGCATCGTTCTTGCTGATATAATACATACCTTTGTCGGCCAAAGCTACGAAGTTGTTTGGATTCTTGGCAATAGCACCGTCGAGCAACTCGACCTGCTCCTTCTCCATCTTCAATGAAGAGTACATGCTGTTCAGACCGTCCAGAATCACATCATTATTCTCGTCGTTGACATAGAGAGCCTTCAACTTCTCGACGTAAGCCAGAGAGTCAGCATGATTCTTCAAGGCGTCTTTCATCACGTAGAGCTTCAGGTTGAGAGCATCCTTAGCCTGCTCAGGATCCTTCATAGCGATGTCGCAATACTTCTCGCAGCGCTTGATGTCCTTAGCCTGATAAGCATAACGAGCAGCGAAGAGAGCCACCTGACCCAGGTAATCCTTCTCTGCCTCTTTCTCCTTTACCTTAGAATCGAAGAGAGGAGCATTCTCTGTATCGAGGAACTGACCCCAGTACTTGAGCACGTTCTCTGGCTGATTCTTCTGGGCAGCATCCTGACCGGCATTAACGAGCTGGATACGGGCTGGCCAAACGAGATCCTTGTTGCCATTATACTTAGGCTTCACCTTACCCTTGGCATCAGGGAGCTGGTCGTACTTGTAGCACTCAATGGCAGAGGTAAGCGCATTGTAGGCATTCTTGTACATCGACTCCTTGTCGGCTGTAGTTGTCTTCTTAATCTGGTCTTCCAATTCCTTGGCAGACTCCTTGTTGAAGGCATCCATACTGAGTTTTACCAGGTAGTTGTAAGCCTTGGCTCTCTCGGCGTCGCTTGCCATAGAAGCAAGATTCTGCTTTACCAATTCCTTGGCCTCAGAATACTTCTTGGCACTGAGCACAGCCTTGAGAGCATCGCTGTCGCCAGCAAAAGCTGATGTGGCACCTAGTACCAACATAGCAGCAACAATAAACTTTTTCATGTTCTTTATCAATTAAGTTTGTGTTAATTTGTTAATTCACATTATTCGAAGTCGATGTTGGGAGTTTCCTCTGTATCGGGAGTTTCCTCGCTCTCTGCAGATGCAGTCTCACCCTCTATCTCCTCGCTCTTCTTGGCCCATGCAGCCTTGCTCTCCTCCTCTACCGAAGCCTCAAGTTCCGAGCTCATCACCTTGCATACGCTGGCAATGACATCGTTCTTCTTGGCCAGGTTGATGAGGCGAACGCCCTGTGTGGCACGTCCCATAACGCGGCACTCAGACACAGCCAGTCGGATAACAATACCGCTCTGGTTGATGATCATCAGGTCGTTTTCGTCGGTCACATTCTTGATAGCTACCAGTCGGCCGGTCTTGTCGGTAATATTCAGGGTCTTCACACCCTTACCGCCACGGTTGGTCACACGGTAATCCATCACATCCGAACGTTTGCCGTAGCCCCGTTCGCTCACCACCATGACGGTTTCCTTTTCAGGATCGTTGACAACGATCATACCAACTACCGCATCATCGTCACCATCAAGACGCATGCCACGAACACCCGTTGAGGTACGTCCCATCGTTCGGATAGTATTCTCATCGAAGCGTACAGCACGACCATTGCGGTTGGCCATGATCAGCTCGTTGTGACCATTGGTCAGACGAACGTCAACCACCTCGTCTCCCTCTACAATATTGATGGCAATCACACCATTGGCACGAGGACGTGAGTAAGCCTCCAGACAAGTCTTCTTCACCGTACCGTTCTTAGTAGCGAATACAATATAATGACTGTTGATGAACTCGGCATCGTTCAAACCTCTGAGACGGAGGAAAGCATTCACCTGGTCATCGCTGTCGATATTGAGAAGGTTCTGGATGGCACGGCCCTTAGAGTTGCGGTCGCCCTCAGGAATCTCGTAACACTTCAGCCAATAGCATCGTCCCTTCTTGGTGAAGAAGAGCATCGTCTGGTGCATGGTGGCAGGATAAATATACTCGGTGAAGTCCTTGTCGCGTGTACGGGCTCCCTTTGAACCTACTCCACCACGTGCCTGCTCGCGGAACTCAGACAATGGAGTACGCTTGATATAGCCAAGATGGCTCACGGTGATGACTACAGGGTCGTTGGGATAGAAGTCCTCCGGATTGAACTCGTGGTCGTCGGGCTTGATCATGGTGCGGCGTGCGTCACCATACTTCTCTTTCACCTCGTTCAACTCGTCCTTCATCACCTTCTTGCAAAGCTCTGGGTCATTGAGAATCTGGTTCAAATAGTCGATGGTCTTCATCAACTCGTCAAACTCGTTGTGCAACTGCTCCAAGCGCAAGCCTGTGAGCTGGCTCAGACGCATATCCACAATCGCCTTGCTCTGCAGTTCATCCAACTCGAAACGCTTCTCCAGGTTGCGCTGAGCATCAGAAGGAGTCTTGCTGGCACGGATAATATGTACCACCTCGTCGATATTGTCGCAGGCGATGATCAAACCTTCCAGGATATGAGCACGCTCCTGTGCCTTCTTCAATTCGAACTGAGTACGACGGATCGTCACGTCATGACGATGGTCTACGAAATACTTCACGCACTCCTTCAGGCTCAACAGGCGAGGACGGCCACCCACAAGGGCGATACAATTCACAGAGAACGAGCTCTGTAGCGCAGTCATCTTGAAGAGTTTGTTGAGCAGTACATTGGCGTTGGCGTCACGCTTCACGTCTACCACGATGCGCATACCCTGACGACCAGACTCATCGTTCACATTAGCGATTCCGTCTACACGGCCTTCCTTCGCAAGGTCGGCAATGGCCATCACGAGCTGTTCCTTGTTGACGCCATAAGGAATTTCGGTAATAACGATTTTGTCGTGACTGTCGCCACACTCTATTTCGGCTGTAGCACGAACCACGATACGACCACGACCTGTCTCGTAAGCATCCTTCACTCCCTGGATACCATAAATAGTGGCACCTGTTGGGAAGTCGGGAGCAGGGATATACTGCATCAATCCATCGGTATCGATATCAGGATTGTCGATGTAGGCACAGCAACCGTCAATCACCTCACCCAGGTTGTGGGTAGGAATATTGGTAGCCATACCTACGGCGATACCATTACCACCATTGACGAGGAGGTTAGGAATCTTGGTAGGCATCACGGTTGGCTCCTGCAGGGTGTCATCAAAGTTGTTCATCATGTCGACGGTTTCCTTGTCCAGGTCGTCCATGATGTGCTCTCCCATCTTGGAGAGGCGGCACTCTGTATAACGCATGGCTGCAGGTGAGTCGCCATCCACAGAACCGAAGTTACCCTGTCCGTCGATAAGGGTATAGCGCATGTTCCATTCCTGTCCCATACGAACAAGGGCACCATAAACAGAACTGTCGCCATGAGGGTGATACTTACCCAACACCTCACCTACTACGCGGGCACATTTCTTATAAGGTTTGTCACTGGTGTTTCCAATTCCCAACATACCGTATAGGATACGGCGATGTACAGGCTTGAAACCATCACGCACATCAGGAAGGGCACGAGCCACAATCACCGACATAGAATAGTCGATGTAGGATGACTTCATCTCCTCCTCGATGTTGATTTTCATGATTCTGTCATGATCAAGAGTCTGATTTTCGTCCATTTAAATCTAACGTTGTATTTTTAATTGTTTTATTCTTCATTTTTGCAACAAAATCGCCTCTAAGGCTATTTTTTTGCGTTCTAAGCGCTTTTTGCCAAATGCTAATTCCCGACAAAGGTACAAATAATAATTCAATAAAAGCCGTTAAATCGAAAAAAAAGCACGAATTTAGCATTATTTTGTTTTTCATGGGAGGTTAACGGCAAAAAGTGTCATTAGTATATTCATGCAGTAATTGCAAAAAAAATGAAAATCTCAACTGCAAAACAATATCGCCCCAACTGGAAAAATATTTTTTCACAACTACAAAATTATTTTTTCACAATTAAGTATAGCTTACTAGCGAATAAATATACAAAGGCTTTCCTGTCACCTTTTTCTGGATTTGTTGCGAGATCTTAAAACATTTCTGTTAAGCCAAATCAGCCAAACATAGACTAAACCTGTCTATTAAGACCGAAACGTACAACAATAACGAGGAAAGCCAGTCATCTATTAAGACCAAGGCTTGCCATCTATTAAGACCAAAGCCTGTCATCTATTAAGACCAAGGCCTGTCATCTATTAAGACCAAGGCCTGCCATCTATTAAGCCTCATCATTCCGTCAAAGAATACAAAAAACACCCATCAGCAAAAGCCAAAGAATTTTATGACCGAAGAAAACTTCCCCGTCATGTTTTGTCATTCTTAAAAAAATAATGCAACAGCCTCAAAAAAGCCTGCAATAGCCTACTGCACCCGATTTAAAGCAGCGAAACCTTTCCGTCAGCAATATCAACGATCTTTTTACGGCGAGCTACACCTATTATATATAAAGCCTCTTTAGACGAGCAGTGAAAATAAGTCTTAACCACCTTGACAAGTTCCTCTTTGCTAACAGAGGTAGCCTCACCAACATATGCCTTGCGAACCGCCTTCTCTATATCAGCCATTTTGTACTCATGATGACGCTTGTGAAGATAAGAGAAAACAATAATAGCAAAGACTACTACCAAAACCACTAAGAGAATCAAATTCGAATTGCTCATGATATATAACAGTTAATAAATTGTTTATAAAATTTAGATATTCACATTCTCTCAACAATGCCCAAAGCATTACTTGTCGCTGCAAATATAATGAATTATCTTCAAACTTCCACATACATTACACAAAAAAAACAAAAAAAAATACTTTTCTATTGCCATATCAAAAAATATATGTAATTTTGCCCCTAAACTAAAAATACATAGTCGAAGTCCATAAGAAACATAAAGATTCAACTATAAACATGAAAGAAACTGTAAAAAAAGCATTGCCAGGCGATTTCAATCGCAAGAAAGGGCTCATGTTCCTCATCACAGCCCTACTTACTGTCTTGGTATGGAATCTACCTATTGACTGTTTTGGCATTGAAGGCCTGACCGTAGTACAACAACGCATCATCGCCATCTTTGTGATGGCAGTGATGTTATGGCTGACAGAGGCCATACCGGCATGGGCCACTTCCGTGGTCATCATTTTCGTATTGCTGTTTGGCGCGTCCAACTCAGCCTTCAACATCATGCAAGGTTCTGAGGGCGAATACGGAGACCTGCTGGAATACCAAGGTATCATGGCATGTTTTGCCGACCCAACCATCATCCTTTTCTTAGGAGGCTTCATCATGGCTATAGCTGCTACCAAAAGTCGCCTCGACGTACTCATGGCCAAGACACTCATCGCTCCTTTCGGCAAGCGTTCAGAAAATGTGCTTTTGGGATTCATGCTCATCACAGGTATTTTCTCCATGTTTATATCCAACACCGCCACCGCTGCCATGATGCTTACTTTCCTGACACCGGTATTCAAGGCTCTTCCTGCCAATGGCAAGGGGCGCATAGCTCTCACCATGGCCATCCCCATCGGAGCCAACCTGGGCGGTATGGGAACGCCAATCGGAACACCTCCTAACGCATTTGCCTATAAGGTACTGACAGCTCCAGACGGTCTGAACCTCGATATCGGTTTCGGCGACTGGATGTTGATTATGTGCCCGATGGTGATCGTGATGCTCGTCATTGCATGGTTTATCATCCGCAAGATGTTCCCATTCTCACAGAAAACCATCGACCTGAAGATTGAAGGCGAAATCGAGTTCAACTGGAGAACTATCGTTGTGGCAGGCACCTTTGTACTCACTATCCTGCTTTGGATTTTCGGCAAGAACTATCTTGGCATCAACGCCAACACCGTGGCCATGCTGCCAATAGCAGTATTTGCCTTCACGGGAGTAATTACAGCCAACGACCTGAAGGAAATAGACTGGGCCGTGATCTGGATGGTTGCCGGCGGATTTGCACTTGGACTTGCCATGAACGGAACAGGACTTGCCGAAGCAGCAGTAAAGAGCATTCCTTTCGGCGAATTCAACCCATTTGTCATCATGGTAGTTTCAGGACTCGTATGCTTTGCACTGAGTAACTTTATCAGCAACACAGCAACAGCAGCATTGCTGATACCTATCCTTACCGTGGTTTGTGCCGGTATGGGACATTCGCTCGACGCCATAGGTGGCACTTCTACCATTATAATAGGTGTGGCTGTTGCTGCTTCATGCGCCATGTCGCTCCCAATCTCCACTCCTCCTAATGCCATCGCCTACTCTACCGGTTTGATACAGCAAACCGACATGGTGAAGGCAGGTCTCAGCATAGGAGTCATCAGTATGATTATAGGATATGCTGTACTCATCACTTTCTGCAAGATGGGAGTCTTGTAAATAGCAAAAAAGAAACTTAAAGTCACGAATGAAGAAAATAGTAATCGGAATTGACGTTGGAATATCAACAACAAAGATTGTAGGAATTGACGAGAAGGGCATGGTGATCAGCCCTATCCGTATCAAGGCAACCGACCCCATCACTTCGCTCTACGGAGCCTTTGGCAAGTATCTGCACGACAACAAAATCAAGTTGGACGAAATAGAGCATGTCATGCTTACCGGAGTAGGCGCAGCCTATATTGACGAACACATATACGGCTTGCCCACCTCAAAAAGCGAAGAATTCATAGCAGACGGATTGGGAGCAAAATACGAAAGCAAACTTGACCGAATGATCGTTGTGAGCATGGGCACAGGCACCTCTTTGGTAAAATGCGATGGTGAAAACATCAAGCACATCGGAGGAATAGGTATCGGTGGAGGTACACTTGCCGGTCTGAGCCGAATAATGCTTAAAACCGATGACATAAAACAGATAACGAACCTTGCAAAAGACGGAGATGTATCAAAAATCAATCTCCTGATCAAAGACATCAGTGCCAAACCTCTTCCTGGACTTCCTATGAGTGCCGTGGCGTCACTCTTCAGCAATGCCAAGACCAATGCTTCTCGAGAAGACATCGCAAAGGGCCTTATCTGGATGGTGCTGCAATGCATCGGTTCTGCCACTATTCTGTCTTCGCTCGAATCGGGCATCAAAGATTTCGTACTCATAGGCAACCTGTCGCTTTTGCCCTTGTGCCGGGAAGTTTATCCTGCTATGGAGAAGGTGTACGGAGTAAGATTCCATGTACCCAAGTATTCTGAATTCTGCACTGCCATAGGTGCGGCACTCGACTACAAGCGTCAACAAAAATAGAGCATAAAAACATCTCAACCAAAGCCCTCTTCCATACACATCTACAGGAAAGGACTGATAAACAAGAAGTTATTCGTTTTGGACAACCGCTATTTTACAGAGTTGTCCAAAACGATTTTTTATATATCTGATTTTCAGCAACTTGACATATTTTAACACAAGAAAAGTTGTCCAAAACGTACAACTTTGGAATATCTTTACTATCTTTGCATTGTCCAAAACTAAGGTTTCTACACCTTCTTTTGACGTAATAAATTAGTATTAAGCAAATTAAATACATACCTTAAAGTAAAACAAGAAAATGATACAAACTGTAGTTAAGCGCGACGGACGCATCGTTGGTTTCAACGAACAAAAAATCATGGCAGCAATCCGCAAGGCAATGCTCCATACCGACAAGGGTGAAGACAGCTCCCTCATTGAGCAAATAACCGACCATGTGGCTTATCGTGGCAAAAGCCAGATGAGCGTAGAGGCCATTCAGGATGCAGTAGAACTGGAGCTGATGAAGAGCGCCCGCAAGGACGTGGCACAACGCTATATTGCCTACCGCAACCAGCGTAGTATTGCCCGTAAAGCAAAGACTCGCGATATATTCATGAGTATTGTGAATGCCAAGAATAACGATATCACCCGTGAAAACGCCAACATGAATGCCGACACACCCGCCGGCATGATGATGAAGTTTGCTTCAGAAACCACCAAACCATTTGTAGACGACTATCTTCTGAGCGAAGAGTCGCGCGACGCCGTCAAGCACAACTACCTCCACATACACGATAAGGATTACTATCCCACCAAGAGTCTTACCTGCGTACAGCATCCACTCGATGTCATCCTGCAGCATGGATTCACAGCCGGTCATGGCTCAAGCCGTCCTGCCAAGCGCATAGAGACAGCAGCCGTCCTGGCCTGTATCTCGCTGGAAACATGCCAGAACGAGATGCACGGAGGTCAGGCCATCCCTGCATTCGACTTCTATCTTGCTCCCTATGTACGCATGTCGTATCAGGAAGAGGTGAAAAATCTCGAAAAGTTGACAGGAAAGGATTTAAAACACCTTTATAATATAGAGATTGACGATTATCTGCAGAAAGACCTCGAGGGACTGGAAGGAGACGCGCGATTGGAACAGCATGCCATCAACAAGACTGTAAACCGCGTACATCAGGCAATGGAGGCTTTCATCCACAACATGAACACCATTCACTCACGCGGTGGAAACCAGGTAGTATTCTCATCCATCAACTACGGTACAGACACCAGTGCTGAAGGCCGCTGCATCATGCGCGAGATTCTGGAAAGCACCTACGAAGGTGTGGGCAACGGTGAGACTGCCATCTTCCCTATCCAGATTTGGAAGAAAAAACGTGGCGTGAACTATCTCCCAGAAGACCGCAACTATGATCTCTATCAATTAGCTTGCAAGGTGACAGCACGTCGCTTCTTCCCCAATTTCCTCAACCTCGATGCTACATTCAACCAGAATGAGAAATGGCATGCAGATGATCCAGAACGCTACAAGTGGGAAATTGCCACAATGGGTTGCCGCACCCGCGTGTTCGAAGACCGTTGGGGAGAAAAGACAAGTATTGCACGTGGAAACCTCAGTTTCTCTACCATCAATATTGTTAAACTTGCCATCGAATGCATGGGCATAGAGGACAAAAAGCAGCGCATCGACATGTTCTTTGCAAAATTGGACAACATCCTGCAGATTACAGCCAAGCAACTTGATGAACGCTTCCAGTTCCAGAAGACAGCAATGGCCAAGCAGTTCCCGCTGCTGATGAAATATCTCTGGATTGGTGCCGAGAAACTGAAACCAGAAGAATCTATAGAAAGTGTCATCAACCATGGAACTTTGGGTATAGGCTTTATCGGTCTGGCAGAATGCCTTGTAGCCCTTATTGGTCACCACCATGGTGAAAGCGAGGAAGCACAAGAACTCGGACTCAAGATTGTGACATATATGCGCGACAGAGCCAATGGATTCAGCGAGGAGTATCATCACAACTACTCTATTCTCGCCACACCAGCCGAAGGACTCAGCGGTAAGTTTACAAAGAAAGACCGCAAGGAGTTTGGTATTATCCCTGGCGTGACCGACCGCGACTACTATACAAATTCCAACCACGTTCCAGTATACTATAAGTGCACAGCCTTGAAAAAGGCACAGATTGAGGCGCCTTATCACGACCTCACACGTGGTGGACACATTTTCTATGTAGAAATTGACGGTGACGCAACCCATAATCCTTCTGTCATCTCGAGTGTAGTTGATATGATGGACAAATATAACATGGGATATGGATCAGTAAACCACAACCGCAATCGCTGTCTTGACTGTGGATACGAGAATGCAGATGCCAATCTGGAAGTATGCCCTAAGTGCGGAAGCCACCACATCGACAAGCTTCAGCGAATTACCGGTTATCTTGTAGGTACTACCGATCGTTGGAACAGCGGAAAGTTGGCCGAACTCCATGACCGCGTAACCCATATTGACACACCCAAGCAATAAGTGACTGAAGATACAAAAATTGAAAATTCTGACAATTGCATAACACTAAGATGATTAGCATTTTAAGCATCGTACACGACACAATGGTAGACGGTCCGGGATTCCGGACCTCTATTTATTGTGCAGGTTGTCCTAACCATTGTCCCGAATGCCACAACCCACAGTCGTGGGACATTAAAAACGGAACCATGACATCGACAGCCGACATCATGAAAGAAATCATGAGCGATCCCTTTGCCAATGTCACTTTCTCTGGTGGCGATCCTATGTTCCAGGCAGAAGGATTTACAGAACTGGCAAAAGCGATACGCAAAGAAAGTGACAAAACCATTTGGTGTTTTACTGGATACAAATATGAAAACTTACTGAAAAACCCCAAGCAACTCGCCTTGCTCCAACAGATAGATGTACTGGTAGACGGTCCCTTCATCAAAGACTTGCGCGATGAAGAACTGTTCTTCCGTGGCAGCAGCAATCAGCGCATCATCAACGTCAGAAAGTCATTGGAAAAAGGTGAAGTAGTAGAACTCATCTTCACAAAAGACAACCCTAACCCACAACTCTGACAGACACATCACACAATATCATTGCTTGCTGAAAAATCTGCATAGGAAGCATCCAACTCAGCCATCAATATTTTCACGTAATCGCGTTGCCAGTCATTCAAATGGCAGCGCGTGTCGTTGTAAAGCAGCAAGTCTGCATCAACAACCACAGTCCCTTTAGCCTTATCTTCAGGTTTTCTTCCACACAGAACTTCTATCCGCTTCAGTTCTTCCTGCACCTGCTGCATTGACCTTGCAGAAGAAACCATCACCAGCATATTCAAAAACTTACAGGAAGACTCCATTCCGATAGGTTCTGTCCACAGCTGGCGAGTAACCATGAGTTCACCAAAAGCTTGTCGCAGCAAACAGATGGCTTGCTCTATATGTTGCTCGGGAAACGTATTAGATCCCAAAGAAATGATAATTTTTGTCACTATAGTTGCCTTTTTGGTTCTTTGCTGTGCAAAGTTAGTGAAAATACTTAAAAAAAACACCTGTTATCCGTATTTTTTTATATTTTTGCAATATGAACTGCATACGTAAACATATCATAAGCTTCGCCATGCTACTTATGTGCGCCACCAGTAGCGCACAAATGAAATGGAATCAAAGCTATCAGACATACATCAACCAGTATAAGGATCTCGCCATCGAGCAGATGCTTCGTTACCGCATACCCGCAAGTATCACTCTTGCCCAGGGACTCTTTGAAAGCCGAGCAGGACAGAGCGATCTCGTAAGACAAGGCAACAACCACTTTGGCATCAAATGCCATAACTGGACAGGTCCTACCCAATACCACGATGACGACGCACGCGGCGAATGCTTCAGAGTGTATCAGGATGCCAAGGAGAGTTATGAAGACCACAGCCGTTTTTTGGCCAAGCAACCTCGTTATTCACGCCTCTTCAGTCTCAACACCTCAGATTACAAAGGATGGGCTCATGGACTTAAGTCGTGCGGTTATGCCACTAATCCCCAATATGCCAACAAACTCATTCAAATCATAGAACTTTACAGGCTACAAGACTATGACAAAGCCAAAAGCTACGACCGCTTTATGGCAACTCACAGCGGAACAGATGTTCCCATCAATGCAGAAGGTACATTACACCCCATACATATTTTCAACGACAACTATTATCTTTATGCTCGTGAAGGCGATACCTTCAAAAGCATAGGAAGAGAAGTGAACATCAGTTGGCGAAAGTTGGCAAAATACAACGAAAGAGACAAGAAGGTCATTCTGCACAAGGGCGATGTCATCTATCTGAAGAAGAAACGCAAAAAGGCACCCAAACAGTACAAGCGCCGTCCTCATACAGTAATGCCAGGTGAGAGCATGTACACCATCTCACAGAAATACGGCATACGTCTGAAGTACCTGTACAAGATGAACCATCTGTCTCCGGACTACCAAATCCGTCCGGGCGCACAGTTGAAAGTAAGATAAAAATAAACAAAAATAACAAGACAGTCTGATGAAAAAAAGCATATTGACACTTCTCATAATCCTCACAATGATGCCAGGCATCACAAGTGCACAGGACTTTGGCAAATACTTCGTAGATAAAACCCTACGAATCGACTATATCTTTGCCGGCGACTCACAAAAGCAGATGATTGCAGTCGACGAGCTCAATGTCATGCCACGATGGTATGGGAAGAGGCATCGGCTCAAAGAATTGCCAATGGAAGGTAATGGGCAAATCACGGTCCGCGACCATCAATCCGGCAATATAATCTATCGCAATTCCTTCTCTACACTCTTTCAGGAATGGCTCACCTACCCAGAAGCCAAAACGCAGACCAAGAGTTTCGAGAACATCTTCTTAGTACCCATGCCTAAAGACACGATTGATGTAACCATTGACCTGCGCAACAACCGTCGCGAAATCATGAGTACACTCACCCATCAGATAGTGCCCGATGATATCCTGATAAGACACAAAGGCGAGAATCCAACTCCCTTTGTAACACTTCATCAAGCAGCCGACACCACCAATTGCATCCATATTGCCTATCTAGCAGAAGGCTACAAGCAGGAAGAAATGGGACTGTTCATTAAAGATGCACAGACAGCTACCGATGCATTGTTTGCGCACGAACCATTCAAAAGCAAGAAAGACAAGTTTAACATCATAGCCGTCAAGTCGGATTCAGAAGAAAGCGGAACAAGCGAGCCATCCAAAGGCATCTGGAAGAACACTGCACTCAGTTCACATTTCGATACGTTCTACAGTGACAGATATCTTACCACACTCCATCTCAAAGATGTACACAACTGGCTTGCTGGCACTCCCTACGAACACATTATTATATTAGTAAATACTGAGAAATATGGCGGAGGCGGAATTCTGAACTCCTACAATCTCTCAATGACTCACAACGAATGGTTCAAGCCCGTAGTAGTACATGAGTTCGGACATTCTTTTGCCGGACTGGCTGATGAATACGCATACGAGGACGAGGCCATTCCGATGTATCCACACGATGTGGAACCATGGGAATCGAACATCACAACACTGGTCGATTTCAAAGGAAAATGGGAAAACCTGATCAAGCCTGGCACGCCTATTCCTACCCCACTCTCACGCAAAGCCAAAGACGTGATGACCAAAGTAGGCGTCTACGAAGGAGCTGGCTACAGCCTCAAAGGCGTATACCGAGGCACACAAGACTGCCGCATGAGAACCAATCAGAATCCGGAGTTCTGCCCAGTCTGCCAACAGGCTATCAGCCGCGTCATAGATTTCTATACCAAATAAAGATAAAAATCCTTTAAGTAACCATTAAACGAGAAAACTGATATGAAAAAACTGACAACAGCCATCAATTATCTATTAGTACAACCCGACGAACTGCCCCCTGCAGAACAAGCATTGGTACAAAAAGCCATTGACGCAACAAATAATTCATATGCACGATACAGCAACTTTCACGTAGGAGCAGCCTGCTTGTTAGAAAACGGAAATGTTGTTATTGGAGCTAATCAGGAGAATGCAGCATTCCCCTCTGGACTGTGTGCTGAGCGTACAGCCATATTTGCCGCACAGGCCAATCATCCCGATCAGCCTATCACAACCCTTGCCATAGCCGCAAGAAATGTCAATGGATTGCTGAAGTCGCCCATATCACCTTGCGGTGCCTGCCGACAAGTAGTACTCGAGATAGAAGACCGTTACCAGCGACCTGTACGCATCTTGCTATACGGCACAGAGGGCATCTATGTGTTTGAAAGCATCAAGGACTTACTTCCCTTTAGCTTTGTTGATGCCAATATGCACTAAGGCCTCGCCTGCCACTTTGCCATTCAGTGCCTTCAGCATATTTCCTATCTGCGCCATACGAGCCGGTTCTTCTCCTGGCCGATATTTACGAAAACAGTTCTGGGCTGCATAAAAGTTGCTCCATGCATCAGCCCAGTCTTCGCCAAACAGAAAGCAGAAACCTAAACGGTAATATGCCTCGGCACGCTCTTTTTCATAGCACAGTTTGAGCATATCTTGATAGCAGGGTACAGCTTTCTCGTAATGCCTGAGATTAAAATAGCTCTCAGCCAAGGCCCAATAGTAAAAAGAACGCTCATGGGGTGCGAAGTTCACCAACTTGGGAATTGCGACAGTCAGATGTTTTACGGCATTCTCATAGTCCCACTCGTAATAATAGCATACACCCAAATATGCTTTATAACGAGGGTTCAGACGATATTGCTTATCCAGTCCCTGTAGGATAAGCAGACACTCATGATATTTCTGGGAAGCGAAGTATTCCAAAGCCTTACCCAATTGCTCTGCATCTTTTTGCTTGTTGTGGGTTGGAGCGCTTTGGGCATGTGTCAAAAGACAAACGAAAACAAAAGCAATAAGGGTTAGCCATCTCGTAGCCAACCCTTTGCTCTTATATAGCAAGTTCTGCATATATGTCCTTTCCTTTGCCAATTTCTGTTATTTGCCGCTTTCGCTTTCTTCTGCCTTTTTCCGATGCTGATAACAACCTGCATCAGGTTTTTCTTGTTCTCGTTCTGTGCCGTCTCTATCAGGTGCCGATGACTTAGGATTTGCCCATCCCACAGCTGCCGACTTACTTAGAAGACGGAAGTCATATACTAAATTATCTGTATCAAATTTCACGAAATGATCTTTTCCGAAGAAAATGTACTTACCTTCACGCTCTATAGAATCGCCTTTCTCATAGAGAATACTGTCACCAAAGACTACATCAGGACATTTTTCCTTATCCTTGTCATTCATCTCCACTGTACGCAATACACTGTAACTGAAGTTAGCTTTCAGAGGTTGTTCCTCTACTGGCGTCCATACCACTTCATCATCAGCATAGCCCGTGACAAGAGAGTTGGTTACATCCAACTGATATACAGGCGCCTTGAATCCTAATGCCGACTTACGGCGAGAATCAAATGGATAGAACTGAGCCAAGGTTGTATAATTCATAGTTACCGAACCGCCATAGACATAAAGACAATGATTCAGCGTATTGGATATCTGACAATTCTCTATCTTGACAATGGCAGCAGAGTCTACCATGACTCCATATCCCTGGCAATTATGAATAGTAGACTGCAACAGTTCTAATTTTGACAATTTTGAGACAGTCTCGTCATGACAAGAATCAACCATTATACCATTATACGCACTATGGATATCTGCAAACTGAATTTTGTTTCCAACCGAGGAACTTCGAAGTCGCAAGCCTTGCCACTGACCAGGAGTACGGTCGTAAGGCAGATAGTCAAACATATTGTCGATGCGGTCTCCCCTCAACAAAACCTCGTTGCCTTTTTCACCTTCTATCTTCAGTGTTCCATATACATCAAGTCCGGCATTCTCATGAAAATAAAGTTTCACACCTGGCTTGATTGTTAATGTGGCAGTACTGTCTACCTTGATGCCTCCATATACGACAATCGGTTTTCCCTGATTCGAAAAGACTTCGTTTACCCCCTTGGCAATAATCTTATCTTTCAAAAACTCGGCATCCCAGGAATATGCATTGAGGTTCACCTTCTGTTGCACACCACTCTCAAGCAGGAATATCAGATTGTCTTCTACCAGATTGGGCGCATCAGTATGCTGCAATTTGGAAGTAAGCTCAACAAACACCCTGATACTATCTCCCTTGCGTATTTCCACATCCTGAGTCTGAAAACCTGAAGTCTGTCCAAGATAAGTACCATCTACATTGACTCTGAAACCATTCTGATTACCACTTTCCAGTCGCACAGACTGACATCTGATACCTTTGCCCGCGCGATTATAAACCCACATGGTCTTAGTAGGTGTAGGTACGTTAGAGAATGTTGTGTCCAAACTCAACGTATCCACGGAAAAAGACAGCACATCACTTGCAGATGTTGTAAAACTGTCATCATCTACACACGAGGCTGTCATCAGTCCGAAGACTACACATATTATATAAAATATAGCTTTAATCTTTTTCATTATCTATATAACGAAAAAATTCCCATCTTATTGCTTTATGCCATTTCACATGTGAGAAGTTAAGGCTATTTAAGAAATAATGCACACCAAAAGTTCCCTTCGTGTACTCACCACCAACTTACCCTACAAGAACAAGGCAAAGATAGAAGCGCCTATAACGGTCATCACACCACATACCACAATAGAGAGGCTGCTCATAGCTCCTTCTATCGTTCCCATTTCCATGGCCTTGACTGTACCAAGTGCATGAGACGAACAACCTATGGCTATACCCCTGGCAATTGGTTCTTCTATACGCAACAGCTTAAGGAAGACCTCTGCAAAAATATTTCCCAACACTCCTGTAATGATAATGACTACTACCGATACAGAGACATGTCCTCCCAACTCTTCTGCCACACCAATACCTATCGCCGTCGTGATTGACTTTGGCAAGAACGTGACATAAGCGGCATGATCGAAATGAAAAAGTATTGCCAGAATCAATACAGAGCACAAACTGGCAAGCACACCCGACGAGATTCCTATCAGCACTGCCTTATAATTACGCTTCAATAGTTCCACCTGCTGATACAAAGGCACAGCAAGACATATGGTTGCCGGAGTGAGAAGGAAACTGATACAATTGGCGCTGGCATTATACGAAGAGTAGCTGACACCTGTTATCAACAGAACCACAATTACCAGCACGATAGATATCAAAAGAGGATTCATCAAAGACCAACCCGTCTTAATTTTCAAAGCCAGACCAATGCTGTAAGATGCCAAACTAAGCAGCACACCGAAAAATACCGAATCTTGAAATACAGACATCATTTTTTCTTTTCCTTTCCTTTTCGTATAACATATTGCGTCAGAACTCCCGACACTCCCATTACAACAAACGTACTGACGATAGTAACTACTACATATTGCAACCAGGCATTGCTGATAGCCGACCACGAATCTATGAGTCCTACAGCAGCGGGGATGAACATTACCGGCATGACTGCAATCAGAAAGCTGCTTGTCTCACGAATATCCTTCACTTTGATCCATTTCAGTTCAAGAGCCATAAAGAGCAAGACAATACCATAAATACTCGCTGGAATGGGCAACGGCAGGCAGTAATGGAGCAATTCACCCATAAAAGAAAAAGCGATGATAATCAAAAACTGTATGAGATATTTCATTGTTAACTATATGGTTTTCTAAGAAAACATTATTTGTTTTTTATTTCTTGAATATACTGCTCAATAAATCTCGCTGTTTTCTCTGTACCCAAACGCACACTGTCAACACACAAATCATAATCCTGAGCATTACCCCATGTCAACTCCGTATAATATTTGTGATAAGCCTCACGGCACTCATCTGTATGTTCTACGAAATCCTTAGCATCCGCAAAAGAAATATGTTGTTCCTGATGAACTGCATCCACACGCTCATCAAGACCTCCTTTCAAGAAGAGCGATACCAGATCCTTGCGTTCTCTGAAAATATAATTACCACATCTTCCAATGATGATACAGTCCTCATCTCCTATCATTGCAGCAAGAGCATGCAATGGCTTTTCCGTCAAGTCGCGTCTATTCTCTCCAAAAGAAGAAATGGCAAAGAGCAACTCATCGACAGGACGTTCATCAAAAAAAGATTCCATCTCGTCAAGCATACCTCTTTTGTCAGCCATCTCCAGCAAGTTTTTACGAGTATAAAAAGGAATACCATAATGCTTCGAAAGCAACTTACCAACATTTGCAGCACCACAACCGCACTGCCTTGCTATTGTTATTATCATACTGAAAACTATTTAGTGTATCAATTTACATATAACAAAAAAGCTAAGAAGAAAATTCTTCTTAGCCTTATTGTCGGGGCGACAGGATTCGAACCTGCGACCACCTGGTCCCAAACCAGGAGCGCTACCGGGCTGCGCTACACCCCGTAAATACAATGCATAAATGAACTAAGAATAAGTCGGGGCGACAGGATTCGAACCTGCGACCACCTGGTCCCAAACCAGGAGCGCTACCGGGCTGCGCTACACCCCGTTTATATTCTTTTTAGCTCATCTTGTACACAGTATCAACTGCATTTCTGATTTGCGGTTGCAAAGGTAGTACTATTTTTTGATTCCACCAAATTTTTCATTAACTTTTTTCCAAAAATGCCTGAAAAAAAGAACATCTAAGCAATCATAGACAGGAGCAACAGCCCCCTACACACAACAACAATATGATTTACAGAACATCCTCGTAGTTTCATAATAAAAGAAAAAGTTGCATTTCCACGAATAAAACGTGAGAAATGCAACTTTTATTTTAGCTTAATGTAGTGACTCGATTACTTAACCTTGTCAACGATAGCCTTGAAAGCCTCAGGGTTGTTTA
>ERZ780131.26-NODE-26-length-40081-cov-13.4313_pt1 | contig 40081 bp, 30 predicted proteins | sample MGYA00433081_ERZ780131 | MGnify/ENA primary metagenome ERZ780131 (study PRJEB29588, sample SAMEA2147193) | human gut metagenome | biome: human gut; feature: human-associated habitat; material: faeces | place: Denmark | collected 2008/2010 ... | reverse complement strand
TAGAGCTGCTTTAAGAGGAGTAACGGATATAAAGTTTTTTCTTTTCAGACTTACAAAGCTATATGCTTAATCCCCCCTGGTTTATCGGGTGAGCCGAGAAAAGGTGCGCTTATGCGACGTTTCGGAAATTTGGTTTGTCGTGAGACAAACCTTTTTTTTGTTCTTTCATTAAATACACATGGATGAAAGGGCATTCTAAGTCAGCTGTGTATGTGTATACTTATACAGTATAATTATGCGATAATTGCTAAAAAATAATTATATAACTATGAAAAAGTCGTCGGTCAACTGGAAAAATAATTTTTCCCAACTGGGTGATTTTTTTCAACTCAACTAAGCTAATCGTATTCCTGAATATTTATTCATGAATTTCCCTTGCTGTTGTTGATTATACAGTTGCCTGAAGACAGCGGCGAGTTGCCATCGAAAAAGTTTGATTCTCGGAAAAGTGTATCTTTTCACTCGAGAAAAGTGTTGATAGTGATGAGGGAGGGGGATAAATAAAATAGCCTCGGGATTGCCGAGGCTATTGAGTGGATATGGTTTGTTGTTATTTTGCAGATTCAAATTCGCGGAGGAAGCGGGTATCGTTCTCAGAGAAGAGACGAAGGTCGCTGACGCGATATTTCAGGTTGGTGATGCGCTCTACACCCATGCCGAAGGCATAGCCGGTATAGACATTGCTGTCAATGCCGCATGCATCAAGGTCGTGAGGATCTACCATACCGCATCCTAAAATCTCTACCCAACCGGTATGCTTGCAGAAGTTGCATCCCTTACCGCCACAGATGTTGCATGAGATGTCCATCTCGGCACTTGGCTCGGTGAAAGGGAAGTAACTTGGACGCAAACGTATCTTGGTGTCTGCACCGAACATTTCGCGGGCAAAGGTAAGAAGCACCTGCTTCAAGTCGGTAAAACTTACATTCTTGTCAACATACAAGCCTTCTACCTGATGGAAGAAGCAGTGGGCACGGGCGCTGATGGCCTCGTTGCGATATACTCGACCTGGGCAAAGTACACGGATAGGAGGCTCGTGAGTTTCCATATAATGAGCCTCGTCGCCAGAGGTATGGCTGCGCAGGAGGATGTTCTTGGTGACATCATTGGGATCGCTCTGCTCGATGAAGAAGGTGTCTTGCATATCGCGGGCAGGATGGTCGGCTGCAAAGTTAAGCATGGTGAACACGTGCTTGTCGTCGTCAACCTCAGGTCCGTGATAGAGCGTGAAGCCCATACGAGAGAAGATGTCTATGATTTGATTCTTGACAATCGTAAGAGGATGGCGGGTTCCCAATGCTACAGGGTAGGCTGTACGGGTCAAATCGATGTCGTCACTTGAGGCTTCTGCCTCTTCGAGCTGCTCCTTCAAACCGTTGATCTTGTTTTGGGCAACCTGCTTCAACTCGTTGATCTTAACGCCAATAGCCTTTTTCTGATCGGCAGCCACTGTACGGAAGTCTGCCATAAGGGCATTGATTTCGCCCTTCTTGCTTAGGTACTTGATGCGAAGCTGCTCCACCTCTTCGGCATTCTTTGCTGTCAGTGCGCTGACTTCCTTCAAGAGTCCTTCTATTTTCTCTAATAACATATTTCTAACTTAATTAAGTCTAATTTGTGTGCAAAGATAACATTTTTCGGTTGAAATATGAAATATCTCAAAAGAAATGTGTACTTTTGCATGCAAAAATTTGAGAAAAACAGGTTGGTTTATGAAAAAACTTTCTTTTATTGCCGTCTTCATGGCGGCACTGACCATCATTGGATTTTCTGCAACAGGGTGTTCTGACAAAAAACCGGCAGCTGTTGCAGATTCCGCAAATACTGACACCTTAGTGGCAGACACACAGGCTATGGACTCTACTGAGGCTCTGATAGAGGAAACTCCTATGCCCAAGGCGGCTGATGAGTTGTTTGATGACTTTATCTTTAATTTTGCCGCCAACCGAAAGCTTCAGTTGAAACGTGTACACTTTCCTCTGCCTGTCTACAGACACGACAAGGTGGTGAAGACCATTGACAAGCGTCATTGGAGAATGGAGCATTTCTTTATGCGACAGGATTACTATACGCTGATATTTGACAACCAGCGTCAGATGAATCTTGTAAAGGACACAACTATCGATCATGTAGTGGTAGAGAAAGTGTTCTTCAGAACGAAGACGGTGCAGCAGTTCCTGTTCAATCGTATCAATGGTCAATGGATGATGACTTCGATTAATTACAAGCCGATGTATGCCAATATGAATGCCAGCTTCCTGAAGTTTTATGGATCTTTTGCTTCGGATTCCACCTTCCAGTCGCAGCATCTGCACAATCCTGTGAAGTTTGTTGGTCCTGATCCTGATGATGACTTCAGTACGATGACGGGTGATATCGAACCGGAAACATGGCCTGCCTTTGCTCCCAAGTTGCCTAACGGGATGATATACAACATCATTTACGGACAGAAATATACGGAGAGCAACCAGAAGATATTTGTTATCAGAGGTATTGCGAACGGTATGGAAACTCAGCTTACTTTCCGTCGTGTGAAGGGCAAGTGGTTGCTGATGAAGCTGAATATGTAGTAGAGAATACACCTCTTTATATATAATAAGGTATATAGAAATGAAAGATATAAGAAATTACAGCTTGTTGGGGCACAACACATTTGGTATTGATGCCTGTTGCCGTCGATTTGTGGAGTATGCCTCTGTAGAAGAGGCTCAGCAGATAGTCGCCTCCTTGAGTGAGGCAGATGAACCTTTGTTGCTCTTGGGCGGTGGCAGTAACCTGTTGCTTACGCAGGATTATCCTGGCACCGTGCTTCACTCAGCCATTCTTGGTGTTCGTGTTGTAGCCGAAGAGGGCGACAAGGTGTTCTTGGAATGTGGCAGCGGTGAGGTGTTTGATGATGTGGTGGCTTATGCCGTCAAGCATGGATACCATGGAGCAGAGAATCTTTCGCTTATTCCAGGTGAGGTGGGTGCCAGTGCTGTACAGAATATTGGCGCCTACGGAGCAGAGGCCAAGGATATTATATATAAGGTGGAAGCGGTGGAGGTTGCCACAGGAAAAGTGGTGTGGCTGTCGAACGAAGACTGCGGATATGGTTACCGACAGAGTAGATTCAAGCACGAGTGGCACAACAAGTATCTTATCACGCACGTGGTATATGAGCTTTCGCGTACTTTCGTTCCTTCGCTCGAATATGGCAATATCAATTCCGCTCTGGCAGCCAAAGGTATAGAAAAACCTACAGCAGAAGAGTTGCGCCAGGTGATCATAGAAATACGCCGAGCCAAACTGCCCGATCCTGATGTGCAGGGCAATGCCGGCAGTTTCTTTATGAATCCTATTGTAGGCAAGGGTAAGTATGACGAGTTGGCTGCCCTGTATCCGGGAATGCCTCATTACACCATAGATGCCGAGCATGAGAAGATACCGGCAGGATGGATGATTGACCAGTGTGGCTGGAAAGGTAAGAGCCTTGGACGTGCTGGAGTGCACGACAAACAGGCACTGGTGTTGGTAAACCGTGGCGGAGCTACGGGAGCGGAAGTGGTGACGCTTTGTCGTACGGTACAAAAGGATGTGAAGAACAAGTTCGGTATAGACATCTATCCCGAAGTGAATATATTCTGAAGAATACACAAATAAGATATGTTGAAGGTAACACTGTTAGGAACGGGTACCTCGGGTGGGGTGCCTGCTTTGGGCTGTGAGTGTGACGTGTGTCGCAGTACTGATCCTAAGGACAAGAGGCTGCGGAGCGCTGCCATGATAGAGACAGAGAGCACCCGGCTGCTGATAGATGCCGGTCCGGATATCAGGCAGCAGATGCTCAGAGTGCCTTTCAGAAAAATAGATGGGTTGCTGATTACCCATAAACACTATGACCATGTAGGGGGAATAGACGACCTGCGTCCTTTCTGCAAATATGGTGATATCAATATCTATGGTGACAAGGGTGTGACGAAATCGTTGCCTGTTACTATGCCATATTGTTTTCCTGCCTCTTCTAAAGAACTGTATCCTGGTGCTCCCAAACTGCAGTTGCATACCATTGAGCCCCATCATATATATAAAATAGGTGATATAGAATGGATGCCTGTCAAAGTGATGCACGACAAAATGCCTATCCTCGGATTTCGTTTTGGCAAGTTTGCTTATATCACGGATATGAAAACTATACCTGATGAGGAATTGCCTTACCTGAAAGGCTTGGAAGTGCTCGTTGTCAATGCCTTGAGATTCGATAAACCGCATCACAGTCATCAACTGGTGGACGATGCCATCCGCTTTGCGATAAGGATAGGAGCCGAGAAAGTGTACTTTACCCACATGACGCATGATATAGGCTTACATGATGCTGCCAACAAACGGCTGCCGAAAGGTTTCCAGTTTGGTTATGATGGACAGGTAATTGAACTGTAAGGAAGATGCAAGGAAAAAGCGCTAAAAGTGTTAAAAAAAGGCTGTTGCCGAGCACACGAAAAACTTTAACTTTTGTTAGCAGTTTGTAAGTTACTGATTGTTAGTGGTTTACAAAATAGTTACAAAAAAGCCCTAAAAAAAGTCACAAAAAAAAGAACAACGTATTAAAAAAATACTTACCTTTGCATCGTTTTAATAAACAAATGATTGTTTTACAGATTTAAAAAGCAAAGAAAATGAAGAAATTAGTTTTGATGTTCGTAGCTATTGCAGCTATCTCTTTCGCATCTTGCGGTGGTAACACAAAGTCAAATGCAAACTCTGCAGATTCAGTTGATACAACATCTGTTGATTCAGCTGATACTGTAGCTACTGTTGACTCAGCTGCTACTGATTCAGTTGCAAAGTAATTAAGTATTAGTATACTTAACGAACGAAAAATGAGAGAAACACCGCTGGACCTATGGTCTGGCGGCTTTTTCGTTTATATACACCAAACTTTTTTTATGATAGACACAAGTGCATTTCAAGGCAAAAAGGCTGCTTATTATACTTTAGGTTGTAAACTTAACTTTTCGGAAACCTCTACTTTTGGAAAAATGCTCGAAGACATGGGCGTGATAACTGCCCAAAAGGGAGAGCGTGCAGACATCTGTTTGATCAATACCTGCTCGGTGACAGAAGTTGCCGATCATAAATGCCGTCAGGCTATACACCGTATGGTGCGACAGAATCCTGGCGCTTTTGTTATTGTTACGGGTTGCTATGCGCAACTTGAATCGGAGAACGTAAGTAAGATAGAAGGTGTTGACCTGGTATTGGGTGCCAATGAGAAGGCGCATCTGTTGCAGTATCTCAGCGATGCCTGGGCACAGAAGTTCGCTTTTGAGTCAGGACTGGAAGAAGTTGGTGTGAATGCGCTGCATGAACATCACAGCGTGAAGACCAAGGACATCAAGACTTTTCAGCCTTCCTGTTCGCGTGGTAACCGTACACGCTATTTTCTGAAGGTGCAGGACGGCTGTAACTATTATTGTACCTACTGTACCATTCCTTTTGCACGAGGCAACTCGCGCAACCCAAGTATTGCTTCGTTGGTTGAGCAGGCTGGGCAGGCTGCAAGCGAAGGAGGAAAGGAAATTGTGATTACTGGTGTCAACATTGGTGACTTCGGACAGACTACCCATGAGCGTTTTCTTGACTTGGTAAAGGCGCTCGACCAGGTGACTGGTATTCAGCGTTATCGTATATCAAGTCTGGAACCAGACTTGTGTGACGACGACTTGATAGCTTATTGTGCTGAGAGCCGTGCCTTCATGCCGCACTTTCATATCCCCTTGCAGAGCGGTAGCGACGAGGTGCTGAAGCTGATGCACCGCCGTTACGACAAGGCTCTCTTTGCCCATAAGGTAAACCTTATCAAGGAGAAGATGCCCGATGCCTTTATTGGTGTGGATGTGATGGTGGGCTGTCGTGGTGAGACTCCAGAGTGTTTTGAGGAATGCTATGAATTCCTGAAGAGTCTGCCTGTCACACAGCTTCATGTGTTCCCATATTCGGAACGACCAGGTACTGCAGCTCTGCGTATCCCTTATGTGGTAAGCGACAAGGAGAAAAAGTTGCGCTCTAAGCGTCTGCTCGAACTGAGTGAAGAGAAAACCCAGGCTTTTTATGCCCAGTATATAGGAACGGAGGCAGAGGTACTCTTTGAGAAAGCGCCACGTGGCAAGGCCATGCATGGCTTTACCAAGAACTATGTACGTGTGGAACTGTCGCCGGCTTTGGCAAAGGAAGAGTATGACAACCAGCTTATCAAGGTTCGTCTGGGAGATTTTAATTATGATAAGACAGCCCTTAAGGCTGAGATCCTTTAGCGATGAACTATTACAACGACTTTGGCTCCTGGATACGTACTCAGTTTCCCTTCAGAGTGCAAAAGATATCTATAGACGCTGGGTTTTCCTGTCCTAACAGGGACGGGAGAATATCCAGTGGCGGTTGTACCTATTGTGACAACCGGACTTTCAACCCAAGCTACTGCAATCGCAAAAAGACAATCACCGAACAATTGGAAGAAGGTAAGCGCTTCTTTGGCAGGAAATATCCTGATATGAAGTATCTGGCTTACTTCCAAGCTTATACCAACACTTATGCCTCGTTAGAAGAGCTTCGCAGAATGTATGAGGAAGCACTTCGGGTAGAGGATATAGTGGGAATAGTCATCGGGACGCGTCCAGACTGCGTGAGCGAGGAGTTGCTGGATTACTTGGCAGAGCTGAACAAACGCACCTTTGTACTGGTGGAGTATGGCATAGAAACTGCCAATGATGAAACTCTCTTACGAATTAATCGCGGTCATGACTTTGCCTGCAGCAGAAAGGCGGTGGAGCAGACGCATGTTCGGGGAATATTGACAGGAGGACATATTATTATCGGTCTTCCCGGCGAGGATGCTGAGGAGAGTCTGCGTCAGGCTCCTATTATATCTTCGTTGCCTCTTGACATACTGAAAATACATCAGATGCAGGTTATCAAGGGCACCCGTCTTGCTCAACAGTATGCAGAGCATCCTTTCCATGTATATACGGTAGAAGAGTATATAGAAGTCATAGTGGGGTATATTAAGCTTCTAAGAAAAGATCTGGTGCTCGAACGTTTTGTGAGTCAGTCGCCAGCAGAGCTGCTGATTGCTCCCAAGTGGGGACTGAAGAACTATGAGTTTACCAACTTGCTCAACAACAGATTGAAGCAGGAAATGGAACGTTTTCGTTAAGTCAAATGAGCAGAGTAAAGCTTGCTTTCCCTCTGCCATGACGAGAAAAGGTGCGCGTAAGCGAACGTTTATCATTATAAAAACTTAATTATTCGGCACAGATAAGCTGTTTGTGCTTAATAATTTGTATCTTTGTCGGTTGATATGGCAAAGGTAGCAATCGTTATATTGAATTGGAACGGACAGAAGATGTTGGCAAAATATCTTTCTGGCGTTGTGGAGTATTCCAGACAGGATGCAGAGGTATGGGTGGCTGACAATAGTTCCACCGATGGCTCTATGCATCTGTTGGAGACACAGTATCCACAGGTGAAGACCATAGTCCTGGAGCAGAACTTTGGTTTTGCGGAAGGTTACAACCAGGCCCTGAAGCAGATAGAGGCTGAGTATTATGTATTGTTGAACAGCGATGTGGAAGTGACACATCATTGGCTAACTCCGCTCATCGAGTTTATGGACAGTCATCCGCAGGTGGCAGCCTGTCAGCCTAAACTGTTGGCAGAATACGATAAGGACAGCTTTGAATATGCTGGTGCCTGTGGTGGCTTTTTGGACAAATATGGTTATCCTTTCTGCAGGGGGCGTATCTTTGAGACTGTGGAGAGGGACAACGGACAGTATGATTACCAGCAGGAAGTGTTGTGGGCTACAGGTGCCTGCATGATGATACGTGCCAAGGACTATTGGGATGCCGGAGCGCTTGACGGTCGTTTCTTCGCACACAATGAAGAGATAGATTTGTGCTGGCGCCTGCGTCTGATGGGGCGCAAGATATACTGCATACCAGAGAGTGAAGTATATCATGTCGGTGGTGGTACGTTGCCAAAAAGCAATCCTATGAAGACATTCCTTAACTTCAGAAACAATCTGACTATGCTTTACAAGAATCTGGATGACAGGGATCTGCAGCATGTGATGTTCATTAGATGGTTTCTGGACTATCTGGCTGCATTCGAGATGTTGATTCTGAAAAGAAACTTGGGCGACTTCAAAGCTATATTCAAGGCGCGAAGGGCTTTCAAAGTCTGGCGTAAGGATTTTGATGAAGACCGCCAGCGAATACAGTCGGGTAGGGTTGAAGGTGTTGTCCCGCAAGTGTATGAAGGCTCGATATTGTGGCAGTATTATGCCAAGGGGAAAAAAGTCTTCTCGAAATTGAACTTCTGACATTCCTGTGGCTTGAACTTTCGAAAATCGATAAACAAACTACAAAATAAAATCTAAGATGAAGAAAAAACTATTCATGTTGCTGGTTGCGTTTCTTTGTTTAGGAGCGCAAGCTCAGGCGCCGGTCCATGTGACGGTGACCAATCCTTCAAAAGAGGCACGTAAGGATGTGCCTGTGGTTATTGATATCCGTCAGTGGGGAGATGTCAAAAAGGCAGTAGTAACAGTAGACGGCAAGGAGGTGCCTTCGCAGTTGGATGACATCGACCGTGACTGTGTGAACGATGAGTTATGCTTTCTTGTCGACCTTGACAAGAAGGAAACCAAGGAGGTAAGCGTGCAGTTATTGCAGAAAGGTGACCAGACTGCCTATCCTGCCCGTACCTTTGCCGAACTGGTATTGCCAAGCCGAAATAAAAAACTGGCTAAAAATGCGCAGGATATCTATATGCGCAGTATCTCATTTGACAAGAAGACCAAGGATCCTTACCATTATGTCCACTCCCATGGCGTATGTTTTGAAAGCGAATTGGTAGCCATGCGTGTGTACTTCGACCATCGACAGACTATCGACCTATATGGCAAGGTGAACAAGGGACTGGTGATTCGTGATACGCAGTTCTATCCTTCTGAGGAACAGTTGAAGGGTGGCTCGGGTGATGACTGCCTGTGGGTGGGCAATACCTATGGCTTGGGTGCCCTCCGTGGCTGGGATGGAGAGAACCAAGTATTGCTGACCAATGTAATGTACCAAGAACAGAGAGTCGTCTCGGAAGGTCCTGTAAGAGCCATTGTTGAAGTAGTAGACAATGGCTGGACACCAGCTTCAGGACTCAAACCTGTCAATGCCACCATACGTTACACCATCTATGCGGGGCATCGTGATTTTGATGTCGATGTGTTCTTTAACAAAGATGTGTCGGATTATCAGTTTGCCACAGGATTGATCAATGTGAAAGGTTCCAGCGAATATACTGACGGCAAGGGCTTAAGAGGCTGCTATGGCAGTGACTGGCCAACAGGCAAGGATGACGGCAAGCACAAACTGGAGACAGTGGGCTTGGGTATCTATGTGCCGCAGGCTGCGCTGATGAAAGAGATGCCTGCCAATAAAGATTGCTACACACAGGTGGTTCGTCCTTCAGGCAATAAGCTGAGTTACAAGCTGGCTTATACCAGCGCCAATGAGACCTATGGCTTCAAGGGTGAGAAAGAGTGGTATCGATGGTTGAAAGACTGGAAGAAACTGAACGAAGAACCTGTGCAAGTGTATTATAATATACGATAATAACTACACAAAAGGGCAATAATGAGCAAAAATACACCAAAATTGTTCATTATTGTTCTTTTTGTTTAAAAATATTAGTAAAAACACTTTGTTTTTATCACATTTTTTAGTATTTTTGCACACGTAATGTTAATAGATAGCGACAAAGTGAAAAATATTTTTAAATATATGGCATTCATGGCGGTGACGCTTCTTCTTTGTTCGGCTTGCGAACTCAAGTTTAAGCCGAATGAGGAAGCAGAGGCTGCTGTACTTTCCGTACAGCGCTATGATCGTCTGGAAAGTCGTTATCTGACAACAGGAGATTTCTCTGCCTTGCAGCAGATGAATACCGATTATCCGATAGAAACACGTACGTTGATAGAGAAGATGCTTCAGTTGGGCACGATTACTGATGCCAATATCAGCAATCGGTTTCTGATGTTCTATCAGGACTCTACTCTGCAGGCGCTTATTGCCGATGCTGAGGCTGAGTATGCCAATATGGATGATATCAACCAGCAGTTGAAGGAATCGTTTGAACGTCTGAACGCCTGGATGCCAGAGTTGCAGCAGCCTTCTTTCTATGCACAGATAGGAGCGCTCGACCAGAGTATCGTGGTGGGTGAACACTCTGTAGGAATTTCGCTTGACAAGTATATGGGCAGCGAGTATCCGCTATACAAGAAATTTTATACAGCCCAGCAACGGGCTACCATGTCACGAACTTATATTGTTCCGGATTGCCTTACCTTCTATCTGTTGAGCATTTATCCTATGGATGATTTTGATAATCGTTCGCAGCTTGACCGAGACCTTCACATGGGAAAAATCATGTGGGTGGTGAATAAGGCGATGAACAAGGAAGTCTTTACCACAAGTTATGTAAAGACCATCAGCAGTTATCTGAAGCGTAATCCAAAGATAACCGTACGGCAGTTGCTGGAGTGCAAGGATGATTCGCCTATCAAGGCATTGCACAAAGACTGATTATGAAGAAACTTATAATATTTATAGCAACCTTTATGATGGTGTCATCTATACAGGCAGCTGAGAAGTTGGACTTGGAGGATATTACTTCGAGATGTTTTACAGCTTCTTATGTCAGCGGAGTGAATCCGATAGAAGGCACCGACCTGTATGCTTCTATCAGCAACGATGGAAGTCAAATCGTGAGTTATTCGTTTAAGACTGGCAAACAGGTGACTGTCTTGTTTGATGCCGCAGTATGCAAGGCTCCCTTTGAGTCGGTAGATGGTTACGAACTGAGTCCTGACGGAAAGCGAATGCTCATTCTTACCAAGCGTAAGAGTATTTATCGCCGTTCTTTTACAGCAGAGTATTTCATTTACGACATTGCCAGCAAGTCTTTGCTCAAGTTGTCGGATGGAGAGAACCAGCAGGTGGCTACATGGTCACCAGACTCCCGCCATGTGGCTTTTGTAAGAGAGAACAATCTTTTTATCACAGATGGTAAGAAGGAGGTACAGGTTACAAACGACGGCAAGTTCAATGAAATCATTAATGGTATCCCTGACTGGGTGAACGAAGAAGAGTTTGGTTTCAATAAGGCTTTTGCTTGGAATGCTGACGGAACTGCACTCAGCTGGATTCGTTATGATGAGTCGAAGGTGAAGACTTACTCCCTGCAGTTGTTCTGCGGTCAGAAGCCTGCCTTGAAACAGTATGCCGATTATCCAGGTGAATATTCCTATAAGTATCCCAAGGCTGGTCAGGACAACTCTGTGGTGAGCCTTTGGAGTTATGATGTGAAAGTCGGCAAGACAGTACGCATGAATGTACCTTTGGCTTCGGACGGTTATATTCCTCGCGTAAAGCAGGCTCCTGATGCCAAGAGTATGATAGCCTTTACGATGAACAGACATCAGGACGAACTGAATCTTTATTCTTTCAATCCTTTTACGGGTGAGGCGAAGCTGGTGATTAAAGAGAGTGTGCCCAAGTATGTGAAGGAAGAAGTGGTGGAATGGACTCGTGTAGGCAATAAGTACATCTTGCTGCCCAGTGATCGCGACGGCTTTATGCATCTTTATCTGTATGACATTAAGGGGAAGTTGATTCGCCAGGTAGAAAAGGGTGACTATGAGGTGACTGATGTATATGGCATGAATGAGAAAACGGGTGATATCTATTTCCAGTCAAGCATGTTGAGTCCGCACGATAGACAGGTCTATGTGGCACATGCCAACGGCACGACCGAAAGACTTACCGATGCACGTGGAAACAATGCAGCCATATTCTCGGGTGATTATCGTTATTTCTTCAATACTTGGAGCAGTTACAGTCATCCTTATGTCTTCACCTCGCGTACCAATCGTGGAAAGGTGGTAAGAGTGTTGGAGGACAATAAGGAGTTGCTCGACAAGGTTGCCCAGTATAATTGGGGAAAACGTGAACCATTCTCTTTCACCACATCTGAGGGAGTGAAACTGGATGGATGGATGGTGAAACCTGTAGACTTTGATGCCAACAAGAAATATCCCGTTATACAGTTCCAGTATTCTGGTCCGGGTAACCAGCAGGTAAAGGATGCATGGAGTACAGGAAGTATGGGTAATGGAGGAGCCTTCGACTATTATCTGGCCCAGGAAGGATATATTGTCGTTTGTGTAGATGGTCGTGGCACTGGAGGCAGAGGAGCAGCCTTTGAGAAATGTACTTATCTCAGACTGGGTGACTTAGAGGCAAAAGATCAGGTAGAGACAGCTCTTTATTTAGGCGGTCTTCCTTTCGTAGATAAAAACCGCATCGGTATCTGGGGCTGGAGCTTTGGTGGATTCTGCACACTGATGAGTATGAGTGAGGGCCGTCCTGTATTCAAGGCAGGTGTTTCTGTGGCACCTCCCACAAACTGGCGCTATTATGACACGGTGTATACTGAGCGCTATATGCGTACACCTCAGGAGAATGCCGCTGGCTATCTGACCAATCCCATAGAGCGTGTTGACAACTTGCATGGAGCTTTGCTTATGTGTCATGGCATGGCTGATGATAATGTTCATCCACAGAATACATTCGAGTATGCCGAGGCTTTGGTTCAGGCAGACAAGGACTTTAAGGAGATATATTATACCAATCGTAATCATAGCATATATGGAGGCAACAGCCGCAGACATCTCTTGCGCCAGATTGTGAATTGGTTTAACGACAATATGAAATAAAGACGATTAGAGTATGAAAGCTAAGAACGGATTCAATCTTCGTACTGTTTGTGGGGAAAACATTCTCGTGGCAGAAGGCGAGGAGAATATTGATTTCAGCAATATCATCAGCATGAATGAAAGTTCTGCTTACTTGTGGAACAGCATTCAGGGAAAAGACTTTGAGGTGAAAGACCTGGTTGATCTGTTGATAGAAATGTACGAGGTGGATGAGGAAACTGCCACTCGTGATGCTCGGCTGTTGGTAGACCAATGGAAACAGGCTGAGATAATAGAATAAGGTGTAAATTCAACGTATAAAATAAGAAGTGAAGGAGTTTAGAAAATAGATTCTTTTCAACTCTTTCACTTATACTACTTGTATTACATGATTCCGAAAATCGGAATCCATATCTTGCGATAAAAGGCCAGCAAATACCTTCGGCAAGGCGACAAGGCAGTCCAGATGGCAGAGTAGATTCTCCATTTCCTGCCGTCAATACTGTCGAGTGTTTGATGGCTTTTTCTGTAGAATCCCACAGCTATAGCCTTGATGTCTTTCATCTTGCAACTTTCTGTTGTGAGGTTACCGTCGCCCTTCAGTGTGACGTCCTCGCCCTCAATTTTGATGATGCGATGCAGTACATAGTGGCGAGGACTGATTTCTGCCAATACAGGCTCACCGATATTGTATATCTCGCGTTTGGAAAGCAGGGCTTTGTCGCGCTTGTCTTCCAGGAACGGACGCATGGAAAAGCCCCTGAGCTGCAGGGTGACAGTGTGTCCCTCATTAAGCAACTTAATGATTTCGGGCAGTAGCTGCGCATTAGGAAACTGTATTTCCGTTACTTGTAATGTAGTCTCTTTCATCATATAAAATCTTATACAGAATGGGGTTATGCTTTTCTGATGGCTTGGTTGCATACAATGGCAGCCTCGCGATTGGGAAGGCAGTGCAAGGTGTAGATATCCGACAGCTCAACAAGATGGCTGATGGTATTGCAGATATTGTTGAAAATATCCAGATCCCATTTCATAGAAGAACAAGATGGCAGTATGGAGGCAAAGGCTTCTGCTGGTGATAGCTTTTCCACATAGTTCTTTTGTGCGCGGTCTATGCGGGTGATGGCACCGAGTTTTGCTTTTACGTTGCGATAGCATGGTGTCTTTCCGCTCCAGGGACTACCATATATATAAGGTGTATCGTCTATGATTCGTAGGATAGGGTTGTCGTCGTTCATCAAGTCGCACCCCGACAGATAGCGCAGCCACATGCTCACCTGTGTACTCTTTCCCGTTCCGCTCTTGGCAATGAAGGCATAGCCATATCCGTTTTGCCTTACAAGTGATGCATGCAGCAAGAGTGTTTCTATCTTGCTTCCTGCAAAGGAAAAGATGAGCATCAGGGCATTGTTGAGTCCGAATTTTCGCATGTTGTAGTTACCGTTCAGTGCGCATTGGCAGTCGCTGAAGTCTTTATTGGTCAGCAACAGGCAGCAGTTGGCACCTTGTATGTCCTTGATGATGTACTGGTATCCGCCATTGTCGAGTTTGTCGACGATGGTGTTTCCATTTCCAGTATCAAAGTCTCTGATGCGTTTGCGTTTTTCCTTTGGGTAGGGGCGAAGGGTATCGTCAACCGAGAGTTGAAAAAAAAGTTCACCCTTCAGATTTTTCTCTCTGAAGGGTTCTAATGATGGGATAAGATGCATGCCGTTGAATGGTGACTCGGCAAAGCAGATTTTGATGTCGAGTTCGGCTATGCTAAAGAAGTTCTCATTTTGCATTACGCTTCTTTTTCTTTTGTTGTTTCAGTGCGTCTTTTGCCTTAATCTTCTTGGCTGGCTTCTGAGCCACCTCTTCGTTGACCTCATAGTCGGGCTTAATACCCGAGAATATGAAACGGTCCATACCGATGATTTTTACCTGATATTTTGGTGTTGCATCCTCTATCATACCGCTTTTGTTTTTGGATTTCTTGGGTTGAGCGGTATAGCTGTTGCGCATTTTGTTATATTTCTTGGTCAGCTTTTTCAGGTTTGTGCTGTAGCTTACCATGCAGGTGGGGTGTTTGTAACCTTCTCCCTCTAAATAGTCGCGCAACTGGTAAGAGTAATCTTCTCTGCTTACCAGGAAGTGGTTCTTGCTGTTGAGCCAGGCAGAGTCTACTGCCTGCACATCGGTGAAGCATACGATAGAATCGTTGAACGATGATGCAAATCCAAAGATATAAATTCGCTTCATCTCGTCTTTGGCCTGCATACTGACAGCGATAAGCAATGTGGCAGCAATGGCTGCAAATACTGATTTTCTAAGTTTCATTTTCTGTTTCTTCTGTTATGAATATTGCTTACTGGCCTAGGTAGGTCTTCAGCGTTTTACTTTTCGTGTTGTATCTCAGCCTGCGAATTGCCTTCTCCTTAATCTGTCTTACTCTTTCGCGGGTGAGGTTGTATTTGTCTCCAATTTCCTCGAGGGTCATTTCTTGCATGCCGATGCCAAAGAAAGCTTTTATCACTTTCTGCTCTCTGTCGTTGAGAACATCGAGCACTCTTCCTATCTCTGTTCGTAGCGATTCCTGATCGAGTACGTTGTCGGTAGAAGGTGAGTCGGTGTTGGGCAGGAAATCAAGCAGACTGTTGTCCTCACCGTCGGCGAAAGGTGCGTCCATGCTTACATGGTGCGTATTGATCTTCATCGCCTCTGCGATCTTTTCCTCGGGAAGGTCAATGCGGTCGGCCATTTCTTCCACACTGGGCTTGCGCTCGTTTTCCTGCTCAAACTTGTTCAGTTCGCGGGCGATACGATTGACACTTCCCACCTGGTTGAGCGGGAGGCGTACGATGCGGCTTTGCTCTGCTATGGCCTGCAAAATGCTTTGTCTAATCCACCATACAGCATAAGAGATAAACTTGAAGCCTCTTGTCTCGTCATATCTTTCGGCTGCTTTTATCAAGCCGAGGTTTCCCTCGTTGATGAGGTCGGGTAAGCTCAGACCCTTGTTCTGATATTGCTTGGCGACGGAAACGACAAATCTAAGGTTGGCCTTCGTCAATCTCTCAAGTGCTTTGCGGTCACCCTTTTTGATTTGTTGAGCCAGTTCCACCTCCTCATCTGCTGTGAGAAGATCCTGGTGCCCAATTTCTTGAAGGTATTTTTCAAGTGATGCACTCTCTCTGTTGGTTATCGACTTTGATATTTTCAGTTGTCTCATGGTTAGCATTATTTTTGTTCGTAGATGCAAAAATACGCTTTTTTGTCGATATGTGCAAAAAAAATAGCAGATATTTGAGAAAATATCTGCTATTTTTTTATTTATAGAACTGTTTTACTTATTTATTATCATTTCTCAGGCTTGGTCTTGCCCCCTCAATAATTGACTTTGTTTTGCTTAGTCTTTCTGAAGAGGCACGGCGAAGTATGACTTCTTGCCTGTAGGCCATACACCCTGAATGTAGAGTACTGGCTCCTTGCTTGTGGATGCACTCTTTACTATCTTCTGCAAGTCATCGAGCGTGGTGATGTTGGTATCATTTACACGCTGGATAATAAGTCCGCGCGAAATTCCGGCATCCTTGAGTGCGCCAGCTCCAACCTTCAATACCTCCAGACCATATTTGACGCCAAGTTCCTTCTTTTGTGCTTCTGTCACAGGACGGAAGGTTCCACCCAATACATCCAGATCGGCACTCTTGATGACCGAAGTGTTGCCTTGAGCATTTTTGAGTGTGATGCTCTTGGTGTAGCTCTTCTTGTTGCGTAAGTAGGTGATAGAGAGTTTGTCGCCAGGGCGTTTGCTGTTGAGGGCTTCCTGGAGTTCAGCCATCTTGGTCACCTTCTTGCCGTCTATCTTGGTTATGATGTCACCTTCCTTCAAGCCTGCGTCGGCTCCGTTTCCGTCCTCATCCACTTTGGTTACATATACACCTTCATTGGTGCCTAAATCTACTTCTTTGCCATTTTCCTTCTGCGAGTTGATGTAGTTGAGTACATCGCTTCCCTGAATGCTGAGCATCACGCGCTGTACACTGCCATATTTCTTCAGGTCGTCTACTACCTTATTCATTATAGAGGTAGGAATGGCGAAACCATAGCCTGCGTATGAACCTGTCTGCGAGTAGAGCATGGCGTTGATACCTACCAGCTCGCCCTGTGTGTTGACCAGTGCACCGCCAGAGTTTCCTGCATTGATTGCGGCATCAGTCTGTATGAAACTCTCCACACCGTTGGCACCTAACGAGCGAGCCTTTGCAGAGATGATACCTGCTGTGACAGTGTTGTTCAGACCGAAAGGATTGCCTACTGCAATGACCCATTCGCCAACCTTGACGTTGTCGCTGTTGGCAATAGGAAGAGTAGGAAGGTCTTTCGCGTTGACTTTTATCAGGGCAAGGTCTGTACTTTTGTCTGTACCAATGATGCGTGCAGAGAATTCGCGGTTGTCGTTGAGTGTTACCGTCAGTTCGTCAGCTCCTTCTACCACGTGGTTGTTGGTGACGATATATCCGTCGCTGCTGATGATGACACCAGAGCCTGTAGCCTCTCTCTTGGGAGTCTGCACTTTCTGTTTGCGTGTTCCGCCTTGACCACCGCCAGGGTTGCCAAAGAAACCGAATGGATCGAAGAAATCTCCAAACGGATTGCTCTGAACATCTACTGTCTGTACCTTTGAGTTCTGTACATATTTGATATGGACAACTGCTGGCAGAGCCTTTTCGGCAGCATAGGTTAAATCTACTGGTTGACCAGGAGCGGCCGAAGTCACTGATGGTGCGGCTGCATTGACTTTCATGAATGCGCCTGCTGAGAATGCGAGTGAGCTGATGCAGAGCACAGCCAAAACATATTTGCTTACTTTTCTCATAATGTATAATTTTTTGTTGTTAATTTTAATGTTTGCTTTGTTGGTGTTGCCAACTTTTCTTTTCGGTTGCAAATATAGGTGCAAAAAACGAGAAACAGTCAATTATACATGTATTTTTATCCCGTTTTAACATTCTAAATTAACATATTAACGGCTCTTAAACAAGAATGTGCCTAAATTTACAAATATTCAATACTTTGTTTGATATGTATAGTTGTAAATATGGAATTAATATTTTGTAATATGCAAAAAACTATTAACAAAACAGTCTTGCTAAAGCCCTTTTTGTGTACTGATAAGAGGGCTTTTGTTATCCTTATAAGGTTGAGGTATAGAAAATAAGTAAGAAAAGTCCTTTACTTTTCGAAAGTTTTTTGTACCTTTGCACTTTAGTAAGATACAGAAAGCAGTGCCCCGGCGTGTCGCTGGTCTTCATGGTAAGACGAGAGGAAAGTCCGGGCAGCACAGAGCATCCCACTTCCGAAAATAGAAGCTATTGGTGACAGTAGGTGTAGGCAGAAGAAAATAACCGCCTTGTTGAGTCTTTAGATGAAAGCAGGGTAAGGGTGAGAAGGTGGTGTAAGAGACCACCAGATGACGGGTGATCGTCATGCTGTGTCGGCTGGGAGCTGTAAGCTCATGTATACCGCAGACTGAGGGTTGCTCGCCCGAGTGTCTTTTATGGCAGCTGCGGAGGGTAGAGTGCTCAAGCCCTGGGGTGACTCAGGGATTAGATAAATGACATGCACCTGCACTTTGTTGCAGGAACAGAACTCGGCTTATAGGGGCACTGCTTTCTTTTTATATATTTATTTTTAATCTCCACTTAATTATTTAAAGTCATGAACATCAGAGAACCAGAAAAGCAAATCCTCAACGATTTTGAGCATAAAGTGACCAACAAAATCAAGTTGTATGGCAATTATCCCGACTTCCCCAAGATGGAAGACTATGGTATCGAGGGTATGGAACTGGATGATTATCTTTTTGACAAGCAAGCTATTCTCGATATGGGAGGAAGCAGTCGCAATAAGCTGACGGTGGGTGGCATTATCACTTTGTTGCCTGTTATCGTTCTTTCGGCTTTTCCCGACAGTGCCTATATTTATGGTAAGATGGGAACTACGGTTTTGGCTATCGCTGTCGGCCTGATGTTGGCATTGTGCCTATATGCTGTACTGAAAGCCGTTATCCGCTTTCGGCTGGCGCGCCATGCCGACCTGAAGTTTGAAACCTACATCAAGGCTGTGTTGTTTTATCAGCCACGACAATAGTCTTGTTGTTGCTTTAAAAAAAAGAAATCCTAACCTCTCACGAAGAGAAGTTAGGATTTTTTTATGTGTTTAATTAAATATCTGTCATTTTATTATACGATACCCTGAGCCATCATAGCCTTGGCAACCTTCAGGAAGCCTGCAACGTTGGCACCCTTTACGTAGTTTACGTAACCGTCTGCCTCAGTACCATACTTCACACAGTTGGCGTGAATATCGTTCATGATTTCGTGAAGTTTAGCATCAACCTCCTCACGGCTCCACTTCAGACGCTCAGAGTTCTGACTCATCTCAAGACCTGATACAGCTACACCACCAGCATTGGCAGCCTTACCAGGAGCATAGAGGATCTTGGCATCCTGGAATACCTTGATGGCCTCAGGAGTAGTAGGCATGTTGGCACCCTCGCTCACTGCGAATACGCCGTTGGCAACCAATGCCTTTGCAGCCTCTTCGTTGATTTCGTTCTGAGTAGCAGAAGGAAGAGCGATGTCTGCCTTCTCGAACCAAGGCTTAGCTCCTTCAACATACTTCACGCCATATTTCTCGGCATATTCCTTGATACGGCCACGCTCTACATTCTTCAGTTCCATGATGTAGTCAAGTTTCTCGCGGTCGATACCGTCTGGATCGTAGATGTAACCATCTGAGTCGGAACATGTGACAGGCTTTGCACCCAACTGAAGCAACTTCTCCATAGTGTACTGAGCCACGTTACCAGAACCAGAAACCAAGACAGTTTTGCCCTTGATGTCGATATTCTTGGTGGCAAGCATGTTGCAGAGGAAATAAACATTACCATAACCTGTTGCCTCAGGACGGATACGGGAACCGCCAAACTCCTGGCCCTTACCAGTCAAGACACCCTGGAACTGGTGAGTCAACTTCTTGTACATACCGAAGAGATAGCCTACCTCACGGCCACCTACGCCAATATCACCTGCAGGAACGTCCTCGTCTGGGCCCATGTGGCGATAAAGCTCAGTCATGAAAGCCTGGCAGAAACGCATAACCTCATTGTTGCTCTTGCCGCGAGGTGAGAAATCAGAACCACCCTTGGCTCCACCCATAGGAAGGGTTGTCAGAGAGTTCTTGAATGTCTGCTCGAAGGCCAGGAACTTCAAGATGCTCAGGTTTACTGACTTATGATAGCGAATACCTCCCTTGTAAGGACCGATGACATTGTTGTGCTGGATTCGGTAACCCATGTTAGTCTGTACATTACCCTTGTCGTCTACCCATGAAACACGGAACTCGATAATGCGGTCTGGAATGCAAAGGCGCTCAATGAGGTTGGCCTTCTCAAACTCAGGATGCTTGTTGTACTCTTCCTCGATAGTACCGAGAACCTGACTAACTGCCTGGATGTATTCAGGCTCATTAGGGAATCTTCTCTGAAGATTCGCAATCACTTCTGATGCTTTCATAATCTATATCTTTTATTGGGTTTAAAAATTTCTATTTTGTTATTTCCGATTGCAAAGTTAAAGAAAAAGTTTGAAAAAAAGAACAAAAAGACAGAAAAAATAAAGAAAAGGTGTAAAAAGGTAAGTTTTTAACAGTTTATAATAGGCTTTTATTATAGAATTGTGGGCGTACACCTTATTATATATAGGGAAAACAGCCCGATTATACATAGGGAAACAGCCCTGTATCCTCTTCGGTCATGAGTAGTTACTGATGGTGGTAATTACTCAGCATAAGTAGTCAACTATGAATATGACTGAGATAAATGTTCCTTTTAGCCTGTAATAATCTATGTTCTAAAGTATCGAACTTATGTTCTAAACTACCGAACTTATGTTCTAAAGTTTCGAACTTATGTTCTAAAGTACCGAACATAGATTTGATTGTGGTTTAACGATTTTAGTTGACCACTCTGCGCATTATTGATAATATAAGTTGACTCAGTTATTACTTATTTATAATTCGCGTAGACTTACTCAACTTTCGCAAATATGTTCCACACGCCCAGAAGGGGCAGAAGCCCTTAGCCTGTACTTGAACCACTTTGCGAAACTTCAGTTACTTAATTATTAGTCTTATTTACAGTTGACTATTCATGGCTATAAGGGTGCAAAGTCGTTACTGATAGAGGTAAGTGCAGCTAAAAAAGTAATTGGCAGGATCATCTTAAAACAAAAAAAGTATCTTAAGAAACATCTGCATGTAACTTAAGATACTTTTTGTTTTCAACTACAGTTTCTTCTTGTTTCAGGTAGACGAGAAACTGGAGCAGTTGTTATTTTTTGAAGCCGAAAATGCGCTTGATGAATTTCTTGACTACATTTTCTTTCTTCTGAGGATTTACGATAGGCGTAACCTTACGTGTGGTTGATTTTTCAGAAGTCTTTTTCTGGCTGACACCTCTTCCTCTGCCGTTGCTGCCTGGGCGTACATTGCGACGCTTGCCGTTGTTGTCCTGGCTGCCTGGCTTGTTGTCAGTCTGTGCCTGTCTGTTGCGTGACTTGTTTTCTGTCTGATCGCTTGCAGGACGATTATTGCCTTTACGTCGGTTGTTTCGATTTTGCTTATTCTCGTTTTCAGGTTTGCCACCATTGTTCTGTTGCTGGCTGTTGCCCTGCTGCTGGCCATCCTTGGTAAGAGGAGCGTTCTTACCCTGTTGTCTGGCGTTGCCCTGTTGTTTCTTGTTGTCTTTGTTCCTGGGCTGGTTGTTGCCTTGCTGGTTGTTGCCTTGCTTGCTGTTTTCCTGTGGGTTGTTGTCTTCTGTACGACGCTGTGCCTTTTCAGGTCGGTTGGCAGTTTTATTGGCAGGTTTGCGTTTGTGTGCAGTCTGTTCACGATCTTTGCGTCGTCTGCTCTTTGCGCTGTTGTTGCCTGCCTTTCTGGGCTTGTTCTGCTTGGTGTATGCAGGTCCTTCGCCGCATCCTTCGGGCAGAGCAACCTTTTCCACTTCTTTTTCCAAGAACTTCTCTATCTGCTGGAAATAGAAGATATCTTCCTCGCTCACAAAGGTGATAGCCACTCCGTCGCGGTCGGCACGTGCAGTACGTCCGATACGGTGCACATAGTCTTCAGTATCGTGAGGCACATCATAGTTGATAACCAATGCGATATCATCGATGTCTATGCCTCGTGCCACGATGTCGGTAGCTACGAGCACATCGATTTGTCCGCTCTTGAATTTGAACATCATATTGTCGCGTTCAGCCTGGTCCAGGTCAGAGTGCATCTCGCCACAGTTGATATGTTTACGCTGCAGTGATCCTGCCACTTGCTTTACCTTCATCTTGCTTCCGCAGAAGATGATGACTCGCTGCAGGTCGCCAGCTTTGAAGATGTCCTTGATGATGTCCATCTTCTGTGTCTCGTAGCATACGTAAGCTTTCTGCTGTATCTTCTCGGCAGGTTTGCTTACTGCGAGTTTGATCTCTACAGGATTCTTGAGCAGAGTCTTTGCTAGTTCTTCTATTTTCTCGGGCATTGTGGCAGAGAACATAATGGTCTGGCAAGTTTTTGGCAATTTGGCTGCGATGGTCTTGATATCCTCCGAGAATCCCATGTCGAGCATGCGGTCTGCCTCATCAAGAATAAAGAAGCTTACCTTGCTGAGGTCTACATTGCCCAAGCTGATATGAGAGATGAGTCGGCCTGGTGTAGCTATCACCACGTCTGCACCCATGCGTAGGCTTTTCAGTTCCTGGTCGTAACGGTTTCCGTCGTTTCCTCCATATACAGCTACGCTGCTTACGCCTTGCAGGTAATATCCGAAGCCCTGCATGGCCTGGTCTATCTGTTGTGCCAACTCGCGTGTAGGCGACATGATAACACAGTTGATGGCATCAGAAGGATAACCACCGTCGTCGAGTTTGCTGAGCACAGGCAGCAGATAGGCAGCAGTTTTGCCTGTTCCGGTTTGCGCAACTCCCATTACGTCGTTGCCTTTCAATATCTCTGGAATACACTTTTCCTGTACTGGGGTGCAAGTGTCGAAACGCATATCGTAGAGCGCATCGAGCACGTTGTCATTTAAATCTAATTCGTCGAAATACATATTTCTTATTTTTCTTTTTCCTTTTTTCTTTTTTTTGTCATTAATCATTAATACTTACCTCGGTGCGTTGCGGTAGCAGAAGTATGCCACGAATGCGAAGAGGAAGTTGGGCATCCAGGCAGCCAGCATAGGCGGGAAGTTGTCCTGGATGGCGAATGTGGCAGAGATGGTTTGCAGCATGATGTAGCTGAAACTCAGTGCCAGTCCGATGCCGAGCGATGTTCCCATTCCACCTTTGCGCTTGCGCGACGAGAGCGACACACCTATTATGGTAAGGATGAATGAGGCGAATGAGGCTGCAATTCGCTTGTGATATTCCACCTGGTATTGCACCACATTGCCCGAACCTCGGTTGATCTGTTTGGAGATATAATCCTTCAGTGCAGGACTGGTAAATGTTTCCTGCTGTCCCTTGGAGTATACCAGGTCGGTGGGTTCCATCATGATGATGGTGTCTTTCTCGGCTCCGCTGGTGATGTGCTCCTTCAGTCCCTGGAGCTGTCGTACCTTCCAGTTTCTTATTTTCCAGTGGTACTTGGAGTCGGAGATGGTGTCGTACTGCACCTCCATGGCGGTGAGGTGGCTTACCAATTTCTTGTCCTTGAACTTGTCAAGGCAGAAGCCGAAGCCTTTCTTGCTTTGGTTGTCGTAGTGCTGCAGATACGCGATGACGCCCCTGTCCACCTGCAGCTGTACGTTTTCTGCCGATGTGTTCTTGCTCTTCTTCTTGTACTTGATTTCGAAATTCTGTCTTACCACCGTTCCATAGGGAATAACATAGGCAGAGAGGGCATACGACATGGCCGAGAGCATGATGCAGGTAATCATGTAAGGGCGCAACAGCCGCTTGAATGAGATGCCTGATGCCATGATGGCGATAATCTCAGAGTTGCCAGCCATCTTAGATGTAAAGAAGATGACGGCAATGAAGACAAACAGCGCACTGAAGAGGTTGGCGAAGTAAGGCACGAAGTTGAGGTAATAGTCAAAGACGATAGCCCTCAGCGGTGCATGATTCTCGGTGAATTTAGGCAGGTTGTCGTTTACGTCGAACACGATAGCCACCGAGATAATCAGCAGGATAGAGAAGAAGTATGTGCCTACAAACTTCTTGATGATGTACCAGTCCATGCGCTTGATATACCTGAATGGGTTCAGGAACCTGAGTATACGCAGGAAGGCCAACTTCTTTGCGAGCCATTGTGTGAAGTGTATGAGCCCAGCAAAGTGTTGTCCGAACCATCTTTTGGCTTTATAGAGCCTGCGATGTTTTCTTAATTGATGAAATGTCTTCATTTTATGTTTTTGACCTTTTAATAGGTCTTTACTTTTGTTCGACCAGTCAGTCTGTGGTCTTTACTTTGTTTGACCAGTCAGTCTGTGGTCCTTACTTTGTTCTCCCAGCCTGTGGTCTTTATATTCTTTGTCCCAGCTGGTCGATGATCGAATTTTTCCATTGCACGAAGTCTCCCTGCTCGATGTGCTGTCGCGCATCGGTGACGAGTCGCAGATAGAAGGCCAGGTTGTGTATGCTTGCTATCTGCATGGCCAGGAGTTCCTGTGCCTTGAAGAGGTGATGCAGGTAAGCCTTGGTTGTGATACGGTCGATGTCGCATCCGTCAGGGTCTACGGGACTGAAGTCCATTTCCCATTTCTTGTTGCGCATGTTCATCGTTCCGTTGTAGGTGAAGAGCATGGCGTTGCGTCCGTTGCGGGTTGGCATCACACAGTCGAACATGTCCACTCCTCGTTCTATGGCCTCGAGTATGTTCTGTGGTGTACCCACCCCCATGAGATAGCGCGGCTTGTCCTTGGGCAGGATTTCGTTCACCACCTCTATCATTTCGTACATCACCTCAGTGGGCTCGCCTACGGCAAGTCCACCGATAGCATTTCCGTCGGCTCCCTTGTCTGCCACATATTTGGCCGCCTCTCTTCTCAGTTCGGGGAAGGTGCAGCCCTGCACGATGGGGAAGAGGCTTTGCTGATATCCGTACAGCGGTTCAGTCTCGTTGAAGCGCTTGACACAGCGGTCGAGCCAACGCTGTGTCATCTCGAGACTCTTCTTGGCATACTGGAAGTCGCTTTGTCCAGGAGGACACTCGTCGAACGCCATCATGATGTCGGCACCAATAATTCGCTCAGTGTCCATCACGTTCTCGGGTGTGAAGATGTGCTTGCTTCCGTCGATGTGAGAGCGGAACTCGCACCCCTCCTCACGCAACTTTCGGATGCCTGTAAGCGAGAACACCTGGAATCCGCCACTGTCTGTCAGGATGGGTCGGTCCCATCCGTTGAAGCCATGCAGTCCGCCTGCGGCCTTGATGACCTCGAGTCCTGGTCGTAGGTATAGGTGGTAGGTGTTGCCTAAGATGATCTGTGCCTTAACCTGTTGGCGCAGTTCCTCGAAGTGCACACCTTTCACTGATCCGACAGTTCCCACTGGCATAAAGATAGGAGTCTTTATCTGTCCGTGGTCGGTGGTGATGATGCCTGTGCGTGCATCACTGGCTTTATCTGTTACTTGTAGTTCGAATTTCATTCTTCTTGTTTATATTGATTTCTCATTCTCCTTTCTTCGCATCCTCGGGAATTGTGAAATCGATGGGATGTTCCACCTTTTCGTCGGTGAGCGCGAAGTGCCATACATCGGCAACATTCTCCACATAGTGGAATTCCACTCCCTTGCGATAGATCTCAGGAATCTCCTCAATGTCTTTCTTATTGTCCTGGCAGATCACGATATCGGTAATACCGGCTCGCTTGGCGGCCAGAATCTTCTCCTTGATGCCACCTACGGGGAGAACTTTTCCACGAAGTGTTATCTCTCCTGTCATGGCTGTGTTCTTTCGCACCTTGCGCTGTGTCAGGGCCGATGCGATACTTGTAGCGATGGTGATACCAGCAGAAGGACCGTCTTTAGGAGTTGCTCCCTCGGGCACATGGATATGGATGTTCCAGTTTTCGAAGATACGATAGTCTATGCCCAAGAGGTCGGCGTGTGCCTTGACATATTCCAGCGCAATGACCGCCGATTCCTTCATCACGTCGCCCAGGTTTCCTGTCAGGGTGAGTTTGGCAGCCTTGCTCTTGCTGAGCGAGGTTTCTATGAAGAGGATTTCTCCTCCTACCGATGTCCATGCCAGTCCTGTTACCACGCCAGCATATTGGTTTCCCTGGTAGATGTCGCGTGTGAAGATAGGCTTGCCCAACAGCTCTTCCACCTCAGCAGGAGTGATGGTAGGTTTCTCCAGTTCTTCGGTATATGCCAGTTTGTATGCCATCTTGCGCAAAGCCTTGTTGATAGCTTTCTCGAGTTGGCGCACTCCGCTTTCGCGTGTATAGTGGTCTATCAGGTCTTCGATGGCAGCTTTGGTAAACTTTATCTTGGGCTCATACTTGTCGAGACCAGTATTCTTCAGTTCGCGTGGCACCAGGTGTCGCTTGGCTATCTCCACCTTCTCCTCGATGATGTATCCGCCCACCTCGATGAGCTCCATACGGTCGAGCAACGGACGTGGAATACTGCTGATATCGTTGGCAGTAGCAATGAAGAGCACCTTCGACAAATCGTAGTCTGTATCAAGATAATTGTCGTGGAAGGCATTGTTCTGTTCTGGGTCGAGCACTTCGAGCAGAGCCGATGCCGGGTTTCCGTTGATGGTGTTCTGTGTCACCTTGTCTATCTCGTCGAGGATGAATACAGGGTTGCTGCTTCCAGCCTTCTGAATGTTCTTGATGATTTGTCCGGGCATGGCTCCTATATAGGTACGGCGGTGTCCTCGTATCTCCGACTCGTCGTGCAGACCGCCCAATGACATACGCACATATTTTCTGCCCATCGCCTCGGCGATGCTCTTTCCAAGACTTGTCTTGCCAACTCCTGGAGGTCCATAGAGGCAGAGGATAGGGCTCTTCAGGTCTCCTCGCAGCGATCTTACAGCCAGGTATTCCAAGATACGTTCCTTAACCTTTTCCATGCCATAGTGCGCTTTGTCGAGAACTTTCTTGGCATGCTTGAGGCTCAGGTTGTCCTGAGTGTATTCATTCCAAGGCAGGTCTACCATGGTCTGCAGGTAGTTGACGAGGATAGAGTAGTCGGGGCTCTGTGGGTTGATGGTTTCGAGCTTGTTCAATTCCTTATTGAACGCCTTGGCTGTAGCCTCGTTCCATTTCTTGTTCTTGGCCTTTTCAGTCAGTTCTTTTCGCTCAGGATTCTTCTCGTCTCCCCCCAGTTCCTCGCGTATGTTCTTGAGTTGCTGCTGCAGGAAGTATTCTCTCTGCTGTTCGTCGAGGTCGAAGCGTGTTTTCTGCTTGATGTCCGACTGTATGCTCAGCAGCTGCAGCTCTTTGTGCTCGGCTTTCAGAGCGATGTAAAGACGGTCGCTGAGGTTGTCTTTCTCCAGCATCTCCATCTTGTCCTCTATGCTGAAAGGCATGTTGCTGCAGATGAAGTTGGCTGCTATCATGGGGTTGGATATGTTGTTGAGGGCATATTCAGCCTCATTGGGCATATCATCGCAGGCATGTATGAAGTTGGCTGTTTCCTGATGCAGTGTGTCCAACAGCGTCTGGAAATGCACGTCTTCCAGGTTGGGCCACTTTTCTGGCAGACTGGTTACCTGTCCTTTGTAGTAAGGACTTATTGATGTAATCTGTTCGAGTCGGCATCTGCCAAGAGCCTGTACCACGATGGTTATGTTACCTGATTCTACTCCTGGCAGTTCAACTGTTTTTATGAGTTTAGCAAACACACCAGTCTTATAGAGGTTTCCAGATGTGGGGTTTTCTGTAGCCTCATCTTTCTGGCAGAAGATACAGAATACCTTGTCTGGATTTTCGATTAGCTTTTGGGCGAGCTGAACGCTCTGGGGTCTTCCCACGATGATGGGTGCCAGAACGGTAGGAAAGATGACGAGATTGCGTGTGCAGAGAATAGGGTATTCTCCTGATTCTCTTTCTGCCACCAATACAGAAGCATCGCCGTCAAAATCGGCTATCATTTGAAATTGTGTATTTTGTTTTCTGTTCATATTCGTTTTTAGAATTCTTTTTAGGGTGCAAAGGTAGTCATTTTTATTGAATTCAGAGGGGTTGGTATAGATATTTTAATATATTCGTGGCATTTTTTTGTAAAAATGATAAAATAAAACAGACTTGTTTGCGTTTTTCCTGAGGTAAGCGAAAGTTGCGTAAATCAGAATAAAAACAAGAAACGGTGGCAGATTTTCAATTCAAACATTTTGGAATCATGCAGGATAAGTGCGGCATGAAGGTTGGCACAGACGGCGTACTCTTGGGAGCATGGGCTTTGGGAGGCAGCAGGGTGCTGGATATAGGTACGGGGACAGGTCTCGTAGCACTCATGATGGCTCAGCGTTTTCCGCAGTCAGTAGTCGATGCCATCGATATTGACGAGGAGGCTTGCAGGCAGGCTGCCGAGAATGTGGCGGCAAGTCCTTTTGCCGGAAGTGTGCATGTGAGTCATTGTCCGCTGCAGGATTTTCTGTCTTTCCAGCCTTACGATGCCATCGTCAGCAATCCGCCTTTCTTTGTCGACAGTCTGAAGAATCCTGATGTCAAGCGCTCGCTTGCCCGGCATACAGACACACTGCCATTTGCCGACCTCTTTGCCGGAGCCAGACGTCTGCTTACGGAACATGGTTTCCTGTCGATTGTTGTACCCACAGAAGTGTTTGGTAGGGTGGAGGAAGAGGCTTATTATAAGGGATTTACGCTTGTTCGCAAATGTATGGTGAAGACAGTGGAGCGCAAGGCTCCCAAACGGCTTCTTCTTACCTTCTCCCGTAGCCGTATGGGCAACTTTGAGGAGTCTACAGAAGTGCTCCAGTTGCCGGATGGCAGTCGTTCGGAATGGTATTCCCGGTTAACGGAAGAATTTTATATCAAGTAAATTTCAAAGGAGTTTTCAAGGGGGCAAGAAAGTTAAGAAATTATCGCTCCCTGCGGTCGCTGAGGAGCTAAGACAAATGCTTAAGTGGACTTGAAATTAAACAATCTCTTAAAGGCATTTGTCTTAACACCTTAACTCCTTAACACCTTAACTCCTTAACACCTTAACTCTTTAACTCCTTAGTCAAGCATCATAAGTTCAGTTTGCTCTGCACGAGTTTGCTCAGTGCCTCCACCTTTCTTCCTTGCTCTCTGATGTCGCTTCTCACGGCATTGAGACCGTTGAAGAAATCGGCAAAGGCCGACTGTATGGCGTTGGGTTTCCGGGCATTCTTGTCGGCAAATGGGTTGACGATAATCTTGATGCCTTTCTCCTCCAAGTGCACATCAATGTCAGCACCCGTCATAACCGGGTCGCCGTCATAATGGATGACACCAGGCTTGGTGCGGGTGATATGCAGCTTTTTGCATCTGAACGACTTAATCTTGGAGTGCTTGTCGAGCGTCTTGTTGAACATATCGAAACTTACCTGCGGAGCTTCCAGTACATCGAAAGGCTCCATGATGACCACGTCCATCAGTCCGTCGCTCATCGATGCCTGTGGAGCGATATAGGCGTTGTTGCCATATTGCGATGCGTTGGCACACGAGATGAGGAAGGCCTTGTATTGCTTTGTTCCCGTCTCGTCCTCGAGGGTGTAGGTTTCAGGCTGATACTTCAGTCCTTCTCTCAGAATGTTCTCAGCATAGCTGATGGGTCCTCGTTTGCCGCTTTCGGCAAACTTCATGCTTACGAAGGCGTCAAATCCCATACCGCAGGTACAGAAGAAAGGATAGCCGTTGATGACCCCATAGTCGAGGTCGTGAATCTCGCATTGGTTGATGATCTCAATACTCTTTTTCAGGTTCATGGGCAGCATGAGGTGACGAGCCAGTCCGTTGCCCGATCCACAAGGCAGAATTCCCAGGGCTGTGTCGGAATGTACGATGGCTCTTGCCACTTCGTTGACAGTACCGTCACCTCCCACAGCCACCACAATGTCAACATGAGCCTCCTTCGCCTCGGAAGCAATTTCCGATGCGTGTCCGGCTCTTTCCGTAGTTCTTATCTCGTACTCAAAGCGGTCCTTGTCCAGAATGCTATCTATCAGGTTGGGGATGGATGCTTTGCTTGCCGTGCCCGAGATAGGATTCATGATAAAAACGATCTTCTTCTTCATCTAATTAGACAGAATTTTATGAATATTCAGTTGCAAAAGTAATAAAATTAGTATAAAAACGCCTTTTTAGACCCTAAAAAAACACTAAAAATCAACTTTCTTGGAAAAAATCACGATATATTAGTTCTTTTTTGTATCTTTGCACCCTGTAAACTTAGAAATTATAAAAAGTACACCTATTCATAATGGGACAATTACAAGAAAAATACAAGAATTATCGTGAACCTCAGAAGTATATGGCTGCCGGTGTGTACCCATACTTCCGTGAGATCACCAGTAAGCAGATGACGGAAGTTACCGACATCGATGGACATAAGATTTTGATGTTCGGTTCTAATGCTTATCAGGGTTTGACCAACGACCAGCGTGTTATCGATGCAGCCAAGGCTGCTCTTGACAAGTATGGTTCTGGTTGTGCAGGAAGCCGTTTCCTCAATGGAACCCTCGACCTTCACGTACAGCTCGAGAAGGAGTTGGCCGAGTTCATGCACAAGGATGAGTCCCTGTGCTTCTCTACAGGTTTCTCTGTCAACCAGGGCGTGTTGGCTTGTGTGGTAGGCCGCAATGACTATATCATCTGCGACGACCGCGACCACGCCAGTATCGTAGACGGCCGCCGTCTTTCGTTTGCAACCCAGCTGCACTATAAGCACAATGATATGGAGGATCTTGAGCGCGTACTCAAGACCTTGCCCCATGAGGCTATCAAGCTGATCGTTGTCGATGGCGTCTTCTCTATGGAGGGCGATCTGGCCAACTTGCCAGAGATTGTCAAGTTGAAGCACAAGTACAACTGCTCCATCATGGTGGACGAAGCTCATGGCCTGGGTGTGTTTGGCAAGCAGGGACGTGGCGTATGCGATCACTTTGGTCTTACCGACGAGGTCGACCTCATCATGGGTACATTCTCCAAGAGTCTGGCGTCTATCGGTGGTTTCATTGCATCAGACAAGGACACCATCAACTTCCTGCGTCATTCTTGCCGTACTTACATCTTCAGTGCATCCAACACTCCAGCAGCCACAGCAGCAGCCTTGGAGGCTCTTCACATCATTCAGAACGAGCCAGAGCGCTTCGAGCAGTTGTGGGATGTTACCAACTACGCCCTGAAGCGTTTCCGTGAGGAAGGTTTCGAGATTGGCGAGACAGAGAGTCCTATCATTCCTCTCTATGTGCGCGATGCTATGAAGACTTTCGAGGTAACCAAGAAGGCTTACGACCGTGGCGTATTCATCAACCCAGTCATCCCTCCAGCATGTGCTCCTCAGGACACATTGGTACGTTTCGCCCTCATGGCTACTCATACCAAGGAGCAGGTAGAACGCGGTGTGAAAATTCTGAAGGAGGTCTTCGTAGAGGAAGGCGTCATCAAGTAAGCGCTACTTATATTGGAATTACACCTATTTATATTATAGAGAGAGGCAGCCCTTGGAATGAAGGGCTGCCTTTTGGGAAAATAAGTGTTTTGTGACGGTAAAATAATAACGAGATAAGAAAATATGATTTCAGTAGAAGGCTTGAAAGTCGAGTTTGGCGTAAAACCTCTCTTCCACGATGTGAACTTTGTCATCAACGACCGTGACCGCATAGCCCTGGTGGGCAAGAACGGAGCAGGTAAGTCGACGATGCTCAAGATACTTTGTGGTATGCAGAAACCAACAGATGGCGTTGTGGCTGTGCCCAACGAGACAACCATAGGCTATCTGCCACAGGTGATGAAGTTGCAGGACGACACCACCGTGAAGGAGGAAACCCGCAAGGCCTTTGCTCATAACACAGAGATGAAGGCACGTCTCGACAAGATGCAGCAAGAGATGGCCGACCGTACCGACTATGAGAGCGAGTCGTATGCCCAACTGGTAGAGAAGTTTACCCAGGAGCATGAACGCTACATGATGATGGGCGGCGAGAACTATGAGGCAGAGATAGAGCGCACGCTTACAGGTCTGGGCTTCACCCGCGAGGACTTCGACCGTCCTACCCGTGAGTTCTCTGGTGGATGGCGTATGCGTATCGAGTTGGCTAAGATACTGTTGCAGAAACCCGATGTGCTTCTTCTCGACGAGCCTACCAACCATCTCGATATAGAGAGTATACAGTGGTTGGAGCAGTTTCTTGCCCAGAGTGCCAAGGCGGTGGTGCTGGTCAGCCACGACCGTGCCTTTATTAACAATGTGACCAACCGCACCTTAGAGATAACCTGCGGCAGGGTAGAGGACTATCGTGTGAAATACGACGAGTATGTGGTACTTCGTGCAGAGCGCCGCGAACAGCAGTTGCGAGCCTACGAGAACCAGCAGAAGGAGATTGCCGATATCAAGGACTTTATAGAGCGTTTCCGCTACAAGCCCACCAAGGCCGTGCAGGTGCAGAGCCGCATCAAGCAGTTGGAGAAGATCGTGCCCATTGAGGTCGACGAGGTCGACAACAAGCAGATGCACCTCAAGTTTCCACCCTGTCTTCGCAGTGGCGACTATCCCATTATCTGCGACGAGGTGCGCAAGGATTATGGCTCGCATACAGTTTTCGACCACGTCACCCTTACCATCAAGCGCGGTGAGAAAGTGGCTTTCGTCGGCAAGAACGGCGAGGGAAAGTCCACACTTGTGAAGTGTATCATGGGCGAGATTCCGTTTACAGGAACGCTGAAGATAGGCCACAATGTGCAGATAGGCTATTTCGCACAAAACCAGGCACAGCTCTTAGACGAGCACCTTACCATCTTCCAGACCATAGACAATGTGGCCACGGGCGATATGCGTCTCAAGGTGAACGATCTCTTGGGAGCATTCATGTTTGGCGGCGAGACCTCCGAGAAGTATGTCAAGGTGCTCAGTGGCGGCGAGCGCAGCCGACTGGCAATGATCAAGTTGCTGCTCGAGCCTGTCAACCTCCTGATTCTCGATGAGCCAACCAACCATCTCGACATGCAGTCGAAGGATGTTCTCAAGGAAGCCATCAAGGCCTTCGACGGAACAGCCATCATCGTGAGCCACGACCGTGAGTTCCTCGACGGACTGGTAGACAAGGTGTATGAGTTTGGTGGCGGAAAGGTACGCGAGCATCTGGGCGGCATCTACGACTATCTGCGTGCCCACAATGCCGAGACCATCCAGGCAGCCCTTGCCAAGGGCGAGCCATCCATGGGCGCTTCTTCAGCCAAGCCACAGCAGCAGGACGCATCGCCTGCCGCAACAGACAATGCGTCGTCGAAGAAGCAGAGTTACGCCGAGCACAAGGAACAGCAGAAGAAGATTCGCAAGGCCGAGAAGGCGGTGAAGGACTGCGAGCAGCGTATCGCCACCTTGGAAAAACGCAAGAAGGAGATTGACGATTTGCTGATGAAGCCCGAGAATGCTACCGACATGGAGCTCGTCACAGAGTACACCTCGCTGATGCAGAAACTCGATGAGGAGAACGACAACTGGCTCGTCCTCTCCGAAGAGCTGGAAGAAGTGTCAGGACAATAAAATCCAGACAAAACAACAATAACCAAATAATTATAACATTATGAACATGAAGATGATTATCCCGATGGTGATGATAGCAGCCATGCCTATGGGTGCAGACGCACAAAACAAGTCGGGACTTGTCATGAGCAATCTTGACAAGACGACAAAGCCTGCCGACGATTTCTATCAGTTTGCCACAGGCGGATGGCAGAAGAACAATCCTTTGCCAGCAGCCTACAGCCGCTATGGAAGCTTCGAACAGTTGCAGGAAAACAACAACAAGCGTATCAACAGCATCTTGGGCGAGCTCCAGAAAAAGAGCTACAAGAAGGGAAGTATCGAGCAGAAACTGTCCGACTTCTACAAGTTGGCGATCGATGTCGACCGCCGCAACAAGGAGGGCATAGCTCCCGTAAAGCCTCTGCTCGACGAGATAGCTGCTGCCCAAACCAAGGCCGACCTGCAGAAATTGCAGATCAAGTATGCCTGGATGGGACTCGGAGTAAGCTATGGTGCTGGTTTCGCTGCCGACGAGAAGAATGTCACTCAGAACATCTACAATCTCTCGCAGGGCGGTCTCACCCTTGGCGCCAAGGATTATTACCTTAACAACGATGCCGCCACTGTCGCCATCCGTGAGGCTTACAAGGCATATCTTGCCAAGATGTTCCAGCTCTATGGTTTCTCTGCAGCCGATGCTGTCCAGTATGCACAGGCCATCTTCCTGCACGAAACCAGTCTTGCCTTTGTTTCCAAGAGCCGCACCGAGCTTCGTGACCCACAGGCCAACTACAACAAGATGACTCTCAAGCAGTTCGGTGAAAACTATCCCAACATACCTCTCGAGGCCTTGGCCAATGGCGAGGGCATCAAGAGCGAGTATATGCAGGAACTCATTGTAGGTCAGCCAGCATTCTTTGCAGCCTACGACAAGCTTTCGGCAGCCGAGAACGCCTCGGTCCTGAAGGCGCTGATGCTCTGGAGTGTCATCCGCAGCTCTTCCGCTTACCTGACCGATGAGATTCGCGAGGCCAACTTCGACTTCTTCGGCAAGACCATGAGTGGCCGTAAGGAGGACTATCCTCTCTGGAAGCGTGCCACCACTCAGGTAGAGAATCAGATGGGTGAGGCGCTTGGCCGCATCTACTGCAAGAAGTTCTTCCCCGAGAGTTCCAAGAAGATGATGGAGACCCTGGTAAAGAACCTGCAGATCAGCTTGGGCGAGCGCATCGACGCACAGACCTGGATGAGCGACGTAACCAAGGCAGCAGCCCATAAGAAGCTCGACAAGTTCTATGTCAAGATAGGTTATCCCAACAAGTGGACCGACTACAGCCTGCTCAACATCGATCCTTCCAAGAGTTACTACGAGAATGTGTTGGCTTGCCGCAAGTTTGCCAACGACAAGGAGATCGCCGAGAAGGCTGGAAAGCCAGTCGACAGAGACGAGTGGTACATGACTCCACAGACCGTCAATGCCTACTACAATCCTACCACCAACGAGATCTGTTTCCCTGCCGGAATCCTGCAGTATCCTTTCTTCGACCCAAAGGCCGACGAGGCGTTCAACTATGGCGCCATCGGTGTCGTGATAGGTCATGAGATGACTCACGGTTTCGACGATCAGGGCCGCCAGTATGATGCTACTGGCAATCTGCAGGACTGGTGGACAGCCGACGATGCCAAGGGCTTCAATCAGCGTGCCGACATGTATGCCGACTTCTTCAGCAATATCAAGGTATTGCCCGACCTGAATGGCAACGGCCGTTTCACACTGGGCGAGAATCTTGCCGACCATGGCGGTTTGATGGTAGCCTTCAATGCTTTGAAGAATGTCACCGCCAAGAAGCACCTCAAGAACAAGGACGGTTTCACTCCAGCTCAGCGCTTCTTCCTGGCCTACGCAGGCGTATGGGGACAGAACATCACCGAGAAGGAGATACGTCAGTGCGTCAAGAACGACCCACACGCTTTGGGCAAATGGCGTGTCGACGGAGCCCTGCCACATATCGATGCCTGGTATGAGGCCTTCGGTGTGAAGCCGGGCGACAAGATGTTCATTCCTAAGAATGAGCGACTGGAACTTTGGTAATAATCGATAAAAAAAAGGATGCTGAAAGAAATTTTGGCATCCTTTTTTCATTATCTCATTGAAAAAGTGTATTTTTGCACAAAATTAGAGAAAGGAATAGAATCATGCCATTAAGATTGCCAGATAAATTGCCAGCCATAGAGCTGCTGAAGCACGAGAATATCTTCGTCATGGACGAGAGCAGGGCGCACAGTCAGGAGATTCGCCCCCTGCGTATCGTAGTGCTCAACCTCATGCCGCTGAAGATAACAACGGAGACCGATCTCGTCAGACTGCTCTCCAACACACCACTGCAGATAGAGGTGTACTTCATGAAACTGAAGAGCCATACTCCCAAGAACACCCCCATCGAGCACATGATGATGTTCTACAAAGACTTTGCCGAACTGTCAAAGCAGAAGTTTGATGGCATGATCGTAACGGGTGCACCCATCGAAACCATGCAGTACGAGGACGTGGAATACTGGCCCGAGATTCAGCAGATCTTCGACTGGGCTCGTACCCATGTCACCTCCACACTCTACATCTGCTGGGGCGCGCAGGCAGGACTTTACCATTTCTATGGCGTACCCAAGCATCCACTCAGCAAGAAGATGTTTGGCATCTTCCGGCAGAAATCCCTCGACCCCTCGCTGCCTATCTTCCGTGGCTTCGACGACTGGTTCGCCATGCCGCAGAGCCGCCATACCGAGGTGCGACGCGAGGACATCGAGAAGGTGCCGGGGCTTGACATCATAGCCGAGTCGCCCGAGAGCGGTGTGAGCATCGTGATGGCACGTGGCGGCAGGGAGTTCTTTGTCACGGGACATTTGGAGTACGCTCCCGACACACTCGACAAGGAATACCGTCGCGACCTGGGCAAGCGTGATGACGTCGACTTGCCCAAGAACTATTATTATCACGACGATCCCACCGAGGAACCCTTGGTGACCTGGAGGGCGCATGCCAACCTGTTCTACAGCAACTGGATCAACTATTACGTATACCAGGAGACACCTTATAATATTGATGACATCAAGTAAGAGCGAAAGCGAAGAAGCGAAGAATGAGAACTTTGGAATTGCTGGCACCTGCCAAAAATTTAGAGTGCGGCATCGCAGCCATCGACCATGGCGCAGATGCCGTATATATCGGAGCACCCAAGTTTGGTGCCCGTGCGGCTGCGGGTAACTCGATTGAGGATATCCGTCAGCTGTGCGACTACGCCCATCAGTTTCATGCCAAGGTGCATGTCACGGTCAACACCATAGTCTACGATTCCGAGATCAGGGACACCCTGCAGATGATTCAGCAGTTGCAGGCAGCCGGTGTCGATGCCCTGCTGTTGCAGGACATGGGTGTGCTCTATGCCCTTCAGGGCGAGGGCCCTCTGTCGACAGAGGGCGGGTGGACAGAGTTACTGCATTCCAGCACCCAGTGCGACACCAGGACTTCCGACAAGGTGAAGTGGCTTCAGTCGTTGGGCTTTCATCGGGCAGTATTGGCTCGCGAGCTCTCGGTCAGTGAGATAGAGGCCATTCATGCCGCCGTGCCCGATATGGAGCTCGAGGTGTTCGTCCATGGTGCACTTTGTGTGTGCTATTCCGGCGTGTGCTATGCGTCAGAGTACTGTTTCGGCCGCTCTGCCAACAGGGGCGAGTGCGCCCAGTTCTGCCGCATGAAGTTCGACCTTCTCGATGCCGACGGACAGGAGATCGAGCATCAGCGCCATCTGCTATCCCTCAAGGATATGTGCCAGATAGACAACCTGGAGGCCTTGGCTGACGCCGGAGCCTGCTCGTTCAAGATCGAAGGTAGGTTGAAGGATGCCGACTACGTGAAGAATGTGGTGGCAGCCTACAGCCAGCGCCTCGACGACATCTGCCGCCAGCGCCCCGGCGAGTATGAGCGTCCATCGCTGGGCAGACCCCGCTATGCTTTCGAGCCCAACCTGAAGAAGACTTTCAACCGTGGTTTTACCCATTATTTCCTTCGTGGCAGACAGATGGACATCACCTCCTTCGACACCCCGAAGGCCATTGGCGAGTATGTGGGAAAGGTGAAAGAGCTGCGCGGCAACAGTTTCAATGTAGCATCCGTGGCGAGCTTTGCCAATGGCGACGGCTTGTGTTTCATCAATGACGAGCGCGAGCTGGAAGGCTTCCGTGTCAACCGTGCCGAGGGCAACCGCCTCTTCCCCTTAGAGATGCCTCGTCATCTGCGTCCCGGAGTGGCGCTCTATCGCAACAACGACGTCGCTTTCAGCAGGATATTGGCAGGCAGAACGGCAGAACGGAAGATTCCTGTCAAGATCGTCTTCGACTTGTACGATGAGGACGCTGTGAGCGGCTTCTCAGCCACTGCCTATTACTGCAAGGAGCAGGGAAAGACCCCATTCGTGAGCGGAGATGCCGAGCAGCATGCCTCCTTGGAATATATGGCTACCGAAGCCATAGCCTTTGAGCACAGCATGGCGAAAAAGCCGCAGCGCGAGAATATCATCAAGCAACTCAGCAAGTTGGGCGGCACCATCTATGAGTGCCGTGAGGTGGAGATTCGCAATGCAGCCGACCAGTATTTCATCCCCAGCAGTGTGCTTACCGACCTGCGCCGTTCTTTGGTGTCAGCCCTGTCGGGTGCCGTCGCAGCCCCGGAGGCATCTCATGCTGAGGCTTCCGCCGACAAGACATCGCCCGCAAAGGCATGGCAGCCGGAATACGCCAAGTATAGCTATCTCTACAATATCGCCAATCAGAGTGCCCGTTCTTTCTATCAGGCACACGGCATGGCGAAGCCTGGCTATGCTTTCGAGCTGCGCAACGGGGCAGAGCGGCAGGAGGAGGTTCTGCTGATGCAGTGCCGCCACTGTCTGCGTTATTCGTTGGGCTATTGTGTGAAGCGGGGAGGGCGCAAGCCCACGTGGAAGGAACCGCTCTTCCTTCGTCTGGGCGACGGCAGGAAGTTCCGACTCCAGTTTGCCTGCAACGAATGTCAGATGAATGTGTATTCTGAGCGTTGAAAAAAGAATGATATATGAGCCAAGTAAAACGAAATACATGGATTACCTGTTGTCTGTTGGGCATGCTGTTGCTGCTCAGCGGTTGCTATCATCGTCATGGTGGCAAGGTTCAGCATGCCGCCCTGATAGAGTACAGCGACCGGCAACTCGACTCCATCTCGTTTTCCTCCACGCATCATTACACCAACAAATACAACTTTGTAGTCAGTTCCGACTCACTCATGCTGATACGTCAGCAGCCGGAGGAGTATGTCAACCATCTGCGCATCGACTCCTTTGCCGTCAGGAAGCACTGTCTGCTGGTCGTTTCCGACATACGCATCATTCCCCAGGACGCAGAAGACTCCGTATGGGTACAGTTGGCCACCGAGGAGAATGAGTTTGGCTGGACACACGAGTCCCGTCTGTTGCCCCGTGTCGTCCCCGACGATCCCATCTCTCAGTTCATCCTCATCTTCAGCAACACCCACCTGCTCATCTTCATGATCGTCATCGTGTTGATTTCTGTGGCTTATCTTCTGCGCAAGATATCCCACAGCAATGCGCACATCGTTCATTTCAACGACATCGACTCGCCATATCCTACGGCATTGGTGCTGATGGTGTCGCTCTCAGCGGCTTTCTATGCCACTATCCAGTTGTTTGCACCCGAGATGTGGCGTCATTTCTATTTCCATCCCACTCTCAATCCCTTTGCCGTACCCCGTGTGTTGGGATTCTTCCTGGCGTCTGTTTGGGCGATATTGATATTGGCATTGGCCTGTCTCGACGAGGTAAAGCATCGTCTTAGTCTTGGCGATGCCATCCTGTATCTGGGAGGTCTTGTCGGAGTCTGTGCAGTCGATTACATCATCTTCAGTCTCTGCACACTATATTATGTGGGTTATGTTCTCTTGGCATTCTACTTCTGGTTTGCCATCCACCGTTTCCTGCGTCGATGAGACGGAAAGAAAGAAATAAATGTCGATGTGGCAAGATGGTTTGCTTTCGCTGACGGCTTTCATTATGTGATATTGATGACTGTGAAAAGCGAGAAGAAGATGTCGTTTTGTAAAATCTGTTTACTGCATCCTTTGCACCTAAAATTCCTGTTTTTCAATAATGTATATTTATACATTCTTCCTTAATAATGTGGCTTAGTATATTTATACAAATTCATTCATCGAAAACAGCAATAAGTATACATGGTAAAAGTTAAATATGAGCTAACTTTTCTATTTTATGTTATATATTGTTAATTCTAAGACTCTTGCTTACCTTTTCATGAACAGATTTTAAGAAAAGTCTGGAGTTCTGAATATGATTATTTTTCTGTTTCTGAATTGCCGTTGGATGATAAATATGTAATGCAATGTAAAAAAATCAGAGTAAAGGGATGATTACAAACTTTAACACGAACTTTCTGAGTATATGGATTTGTCTTGGCAAAATAAGTCATTTTGTGTCATTGTCATTTTGTGTCATTT
>ERZ780131.21-NODE-21-length-43504-cov-18.0086_pt1 | contig 43504 bp, 43 predicted proteins | sample MGYA00433081_ERZ780131 | MGnify/ENA primary metagenome ERZ780131 (study PRJEB29588, sample SAMEA2147193) | human gut metagenome | biome: human gut; feature: human-associated habitat; material: faeces | place: Denmark | collected 2008/2010 ... | reverse complement strand
ATATTCTTACTCGACAAAAATAAAAAGATAATAAAGACAGAAGGAGTTAAGAAAGTCCCTTCCTCGTGGGTTTGCTCAAAAGATGTAGCAGTAAATTTAGCCAATCTCCGATTTGTAAGAGTTGCTATGCCTGTTCCACCTTCTAAGTTTATAGCACACTCTATATGGACATTGGCTCTGTCTGTACTATTTGTACTGATAGCTGTAGTTTGCATCGGTTATCACCTCTTAGTGATAAAGAGAAAAGAGCAGCTTCTAAGAAATCGAGAACTAGGCGTTAATGGTATCATCCACGATCTTAAGGCTCCTATCAATAGCGTTATCTCTGTATTGAGTTTGCTAAAAGTAAAGGTAAAGGAAGATAAGATATTGTTGGATGTAATTTCACAAGCAAGTGACAAGGCTAAGTTGCTGGAGAGCGATATAGAATCTATATTGCTTGCAGCCAAGGGTGGCAATGATAGAATATTACTCAATTTGAAGAAGGTCAGTCTTCTAGAATTAACAAATATCGTTAAGACAGATATGGACATATTATATAAGAAGAAGCCGCATAACATCGTAATTTCCGATGAGACGCATGGAGATAACATGGCATATGCCGACGAATTATATATCCGTAATGTGATGAGAAATCTGGTGGAGAATGCACTGAAATATTCTGATGACGGAGTGAATGTTCAAGTGTTGCTCAGAAATATAGACGAAAATATCGAGGTTAGCGTAACCGATGATGGATGGGGCATTACACCCAAGGACCAGAAGTTGATTTTCAGACAGTTCTACCGTGTGCGGCAGCATAAACAGGTTAAGGGATATGGTATCGGATTGGCTGTGGTGAAATATGTGGTGGAAGCACATCATGGAAGAATACGCGTAAATAGTGAATTAGGAAAGGGAAGCTGTTTTACCTTCAGTCTTCCTAAGGCACAATAAAATGGCAAGAAAAATGGAAAAATTGAAAGTAATCATTGTGGATGACGATAAGTTGCTAGGCACTACACTGGTACTGGGCTTAGAAGAGTTAAGTATGAAACCTTACTATCTAGACTCATTGGATGGACTTTTGGATAAAATTTTTGAGGTCCAACCTAATATATTGGTACTAGACGTAGAGGTAGGCATGGGAAATGGCATCGAGATACTAAAAGAATTGAAGCTTCATGCCATCAACATACCTGTTATCATTATGTCCTCACATATTCAGATGGATTACATCTCAAAAGCATTGGAGAACGGGGCTTTTCATTTCTTGAAGAAACCATTTGAGATAGATGAACTTGGCGCATACATCCAGCGTTTTGCAAAAACTGATGAAAAGTTAGGGATAGTGACCGATATCCAAATAGGCTGTCTAAACTTGCATATGCAATTCCATGCTCTATATACTAAAAATAACGATCAAATTCATCTTTCCCAGAAACAGTTTGAGGTGCTTAGTATATTGGCACAAAATCTAGGGAAGATTACGACTCGTCAAACTTTGAAATGTCAACTATGGCCTGATGGCAACTATTCTGATCCCAGTTTAGATAACTACATTTCGCAACTAAGAAAAATCTTATCGGTTGATGAGAGTATTAAATTAGAAACAATCCCGAAAGTTGGCTTCCTGTTAAAAACTAACAAATAAGGGCGCGTCATTAGTGTCATTAAGTATTTGAGCTTTCATATAAGCAAAGAAAAAGCCGCTAGGATATCGTGTGAGAATATCCTGGCGGCTTTATATGATAGCTTGAAAAAAAACTTTATTTCTTGTCGTAAGCGTGAACAGGGTAGTCGATGGTATAGTGGAGCCCACGGCTCTCCTTGCGCTCTATTGCCATGCGGGTGATGAGATAGCCCACGTTGATCATATTGCGGAGCTCGCAGAGCTCCTTGCTTACCTTGACACGCTTGAAGAGATTCTCGGTCTCTTCGTAAAGAAGGTCGAGGCGGTCCCAGGCACGCTTCAGGCGGAGGTCGCTGCGCACGATGCCCACGTAGTTGCTCATGCATTCGCCCACCTCCTTAACGCTCTGGGTAATCAATACCTTCTCCTCGTTGGTCAGGGTACCCTCGTCGTTCCAGGCAGGAACCTTCTCGTTGAAGTCGTACTCATCTACATGTTCAATACTGTGCTTGGCAGCAGTCTCGGCATAAACCACAGCCTCGATGAGCGAGTTGCTGGCAAGACGGTTACCGCCATGCAGACCGGTGCATGAACACTCGCCCAGGGCATAGAGACGGTTGATGCTTGAACAGCCGTTCAAATCTACCTTGATACCACCACACATATAGTGAGCGGCAGGACGAACAGGGATATACTCCTTGGTGATGTCGATGCCGATGCTCAGACACTTGGCGTAGATATTAGGGAAGTGACGCTTGGTCTCCTCAGGATTCTTATGGGTTACATCGAGACAGACATGATCCAATCCGTGAATCTTCATCTCCTTATCGATGGCACGAGCCACGATGTCACGAGGAGCCAGACTCAATCGCTTATCATATTTCTCCATGAAACTTTCGCCGTTAGGCAGACGCAAGATGCCGCCATAACCACGCATAGCCTCGGTGATGAGAAAGGCAGGATGGGTTTCGCCCGGATGATAAAGAGCGGTTGGGTGGAACTGGACAAACTCCATGTCGGCTACAGTTCCCTTGGCACGGTATACCATCGCCTCACCATCGCCCGTAGCGATGACAGGGTTGGTGGTAGTCTGATAAACGGCACCACATCCGCCGGTACACATCACGGTAACCTTACTCAGATAGGTATCCACCTTCTGGGTGTCAGGATTCAATACGTATGCACCGTAACAGTTGATATAAGGAGTGCGGCGGGTAACACGGGCACCCAAATGGTGCTGAGTGATAATCTCTACTGCGAAATGATTTTCCTTGATATCGATATCCGGACAGTTGCGCACAGCCTCCATCAGACCGCGCTGGATTTCTGCACCCGTATCATCTGCATGATGAAGGATGCGGAACTCGCTGTGACCGCCCTCACGGTGGAGATCGAACTTGCCGTCCTGCTGCTTATCGAAGTTGACGCCCCACTGCACGAGCTCCTTGATCTGCTCCGGTGCCATGGTGACAACCTGCTTCACTGCTTTATAATCGCTGATATAATCACCAGCAATCATTGTATCCTGTATGTGCTTGTCGAAGTTATCCACTTCCAAGTTGGTAACTGACGCCACACCACCTTGTGCGAATGACGTGTTAGCCTCGTCGAGCGAGGTCTTGCAAATCATACACACCTTACCTTTATGCGCTCTGGCTACTTTCAGGGCGTAACTCATACCGGCAACTCCTGCACCGATAATCAGAAAATCATACTTATAAACCATTGAGTTTATTCTTATCTAATTTCAATTTTAAGAACGGGTGTTTTTATCTATAAAACAGCTCCATTCTCTCAGAATTAATTCTTAATTCGTTGCAAAAGTAATAATTAATCTTTAAAATGAGTAATAAGAGAGGGATTTTTTGTAATTTTGCAGCGAAATTTAAGGTTATATAGTCTTTTAGACTATCAAAAGGTCGTAAAAACGACAATAATATAAGGTGATAAATCAAAGTTATGGCAGATAGAACTTTTCATAAGCGCTTTACGCTGACGGCACGTATCGGTGTGGCGGTGTTTGCAATCCTGGCTCTCTACTTTTTCTGGGTCAAACTGGCTATCATCGGCATCTTTGTGGCTATCATCATCGTGGGCATGATAGAGCGCATACTGAATACAACCTATACCTTCAAGATGGTAAAACCGATAGACCTCGATGAGGAGATGGAATATCTCATCATCAATGAGGGCAGGTTCTCTTCCAACAGAAATGTGCCGCTATGTGATGTCATTGATGTACACATCGCCAAGACTTTCTTCGGATTAGACCATTGTGTGGTCATCGAATACGGACATAATAATATTGTGACCGTTCAGCCGGATAATGAAGAGGCATTTATGGAGAGAATCAAAAATAAATAATTTCTTTTAAGTTCAGGTGAACTGATTGTGATGAAAAAGATAATATATATGATGTTGGGTCTGATGATGGTATGGATCTCTGTACCGGTGCAGGCCCAGAATGTGATTGAAGATGAGAGAATAGAAACGGTTGATGAGGAGGATGTTTCCGACTCTACACTCGTTGACTCCCTGGCTGCGGATACGCTGACGCAGAAATTGCTTTGGCCAGAATCGGTGAGGGTGGGTATTGATAAACTCCTTGAGAGCAAGATGTTCGAAACATCACAGGTAGGACTGATGGTCTGGGACCTGTCTGCTGACTCTTGTATCTATCAGAGAAATGAACGACAGCTGATGCGTCCGGCAAGTACGATGAAGCTCCTGACTGCCATTACGGCGCTCGATAAGTTGGGCGGTTCTTACCAGTTTAAAACCACTCTGAAATATACCGGTACCATTGAGAATGGGGTGTTGACGGGTGATGTCTATTGTATAGGCGGTATGGATCCCCGTTTCAACAGCGATGATATGTCGGCATTTGTCAATAGTCTGAAGGATATGGGGGTTGACACCATCCGTGGCAGCATCTATGCCGACCGCTCTTTGAAGGATGCCGATCTGTTGGGTGAAGGCTGGTGCTGGGATGATGACAATCCGGTGCTTTCGCCACTGGTGTTCCAGCGCAAGGACATCTTTATGGATAAGTTTCTTGCCAAGCTCCGTGAGGAGGGCATCGAATATTCCTGCTTTGGGGCTTCAGAGAAGGTTTGTCCTACGAGTGCCTTTACGGTCTGTACCCGATTCCATACGATGGATCAGATTCTGCACAAGATGATGAAGGAGAGTGACAATCTCTATGCCGAGAGCATGTATTATCAGATTGCGGCTTCTACGGGCAATAAATGGGCGAGTGCCAAGAGTGCCCGAAATGTGGAAAGACAGCTTATCCGCAAGATAGGACTCGATCCGGCAAGATATAAACTGGCTGACGGCTCGGGACTTTCGCTCTATAATTATCTCAGTGCCGAACTGGTGGTGAAACTGCTGCGTTATGCTTATCTCAACGGCAACATCATGGACCATCTGAAGCATTCGCTGCCTATCGGTGGGGTTGATGGTACATTGAAGAAGCGTATGAAGAACAGTTTTGTGCATGGCAATGTGAAAGCAAAGACGGGTACGCTGACGGGCATCATCTCATTGGCGGGTTACTGTACCGCAGCCAATGGTCATGAACTCTGTTTCGCCATCATCAACAATGGTATCATGCATGGCAATAATGCCAGACACTTTGCAGATAAAGTATGTACTTTGCTCTGCCAACCGTGAGTGTTAGTTGATAGTTTATAGTTGATAGTTAATAGTTTTATGGAGGAAATTCGTAATTTTGTAGATGAAATGATAACATGGGCAGGAGTCACTGGTGATTTTGTGCCCATGCTGCGCCATATCTTGCTCACCATTACTGCCATTCTCTTGGCGATGTTGAGCGATTTCCTGTGTCGCAAGATACTGGTTCCGCTCATCAGTAAGATTACTGATAAGACGGACATCACTTGGGATGATGTGCTGCTGAACAAGAAGGTGCTCACCTCGGCTTGCCATATTGTGCCGGCGGTGGTGATATGGTCGCTCATGCCGCTGATTTATCTGGAGTATCCGATATTCAAGGAGATATTGGAGCGGGCTACGGGCATCTATATCGTGGTGATGTCGGTGCGTACGGCTCTGGTCTTCATCGGGTCTTTCAAAGGATTGGAGGATTCTCAGGAACGACGCTCGTCGGCTCAGCAGTATTTCCATACTATCTGCGGTGTTCTCAGGATATTGATGCTCTTCGTGGCTGCTGTGGTGGTGGTTGCCATCCTGTTGGACAAGAATCCGATGACCCTCTTTGCCGGTTTGGGTGCTACCTCGGCTGTCCTGATGCTGGTCTTCAAGGATACCATCTCGGGATTGGTGGCTGGTGTGCGTCTTACCAGCAATGATATGTTGCATAAGGGCGACTGGATTACGGTGAAGTCGGTGGATGCCAATGGTATCGTTGAGGATATATCACTCACGACCGTAAAGGTGCGCAACTTTGATAACACCATCGTTACCATATCGCCTATTAACCTGGTGAATGGTTCGTTCCAGAACTGGATTGGTATGCAGAAGAGTGGTGGACGAAGAGTGAAGCGCGTGGTTTACTTCGATTTCCGTAGTGTCCGTCTGGTGGATGAGACATTAAAACGTAATCTGCTAGCCAAGCATTTCGCCACCGAAGATTCGTTTAAGTTGAAGGAGTCGTTGCAGAAGGCGATAGATAAAGATATACAAGAAGGGAAGGATATTGAGGATTTAAAGAATCCTGCAGCCCTTGCCCCTACCAATCTCCAGCTTTACCGTAAATTCATGGAGAAGTATCTGCGCCAGCGTCCGGAGGTCAATACCGATCTCACGTTGATGGTGCGCCACATGGAAGCCACGCAATGTGGTCTCCCTATCGAGTTTTATTTCTTCATCAAGGATAAGGTATGGGTGAATTATGAGCACATTCTCGCCGATATCATGGAGCATGCCTATGCCTTGGCGAATGAATTCGGTCTGAAGATTTACGAGCAATATCCGGAACAGTAATTACTTTGAACATTGAGCTTTGAACATTGAATTTTATGAATAGTTTTTCGGCTGTCATTATCCATTGGTTTCGTGAGAATGGTAGGGATTTGCCTTGGCGCGAAACCACGGACCCTTATGCCATCTGGCTGAGCGAAATCATCCTTCAGCAAACCCGCATCGCACAGGGATGGGAATATTGGGAGCGGTTCATGAAGACCTATCCCAAGGTTGAAGACTTGGCTGCTGCCAGCGAGGATGATGTCTTGAAACTCTGGCAGGGATTGGGGTATTACTCGCGAGCCCGCAACCTTCATACTGCTGCCAAACAGATTGTGGAGCTCGGTCATTTCCCTGATACGCTTGAAGGTATCAAAGCCCTGAAAGGGGTGGGCGATTATACTGCGGCAGCCATCGGTTCTTTTGCCTTTGATATTCCGGCGGCAGTAGTAGATGGCAATGTGTACCGGGTTCTTTCACGTTACTTCGGAATAGATACTCCTATCAATTCAACGCAGGGGAAAAAAGAGTTTGCTGCATTGGCTCAATCACTCTTGCCTGCTTCGTCTGCTCAGCAACTTTCTGATACAGCATTATCGCCTGTTGCTGCCTATAACCAGGGTATGATGGATTTCGGAGCTATCCAGTGCACTCCTCAATCTCCAAAATGTCTTCTCTGTCCGCTTGCCGAAACCTGTGAGGCGTTGAGGACTGGAAGGGTAGAGGAGTTGCCGGTGAAGAACAAGACACTGAAGGTGAAAACGCGCCATCTCTCCTATATATATATAAGGTGTAAAGGCGAAGTGGCTATCCACCGTCGCGGTGAGGGTGATATCTGGCAAGGATTGTGGGAACTATATAACGCATCAGATGCTCCGCAACTGCCTGCCTTTGTCCATAATCCTCTTCTCCTGGCTAAGGATGTGAAGCATGTACTTACCCATCGCATCCTCCTTGCCGACTTCTATCTGCAGGAAACAGAAACCCGCCCCCTGCTCCCTGATGATTATATCTGGGTGAAAGAGGACGAGGTAGAACAGTATGGTGTTCCAAGGTTGATAGAAATCATGTTGGAAATGGTTCAAGCTAAATCATAAAAAAGAGGGTGTGTCATAAGGCCATGACACACCCTCTCTTATTTATATATGTTCTGTTAGATATTTCGTCTCAAGCAAGAATTAGTAATTCTGTGCTTCAATCTGGAAGTAGCTCTGTGGGTGGTTGCAGACTGGGCAAACCTCAGGAGCCTTCTTGCCTACTACGATATGTCCGCAGTTAGAGCACTGCCAGATGCAGTCGCCGTCACGAGAGAAGACGAGCTTGTCCTGTACGTTCTTCAAGAGCTTGCGATAACGCTCCTCGTGGTGCTTCTCGATTTCAGCAACCATCTCAAACTTAGCAGCAATCTCCTCGAAACCCTCTTCGCGAGCCTCCTTTGCCATGCGTGGATACATATCGGTCCACTCATCGTGCTCACCATTGGCAGCAGCTTCCAGGTTCTTCTCTGTATCCTGGATAGCACCGCCCTCCAGATACTTGAACCACAACTTAGCGTGCTCCTTCTCGTTAGCAGCTGTCTCCTCAAAGATATTAGCTATCTGTACAAAACCGTCCTTCTTTGCCTTGCTTGCAAAATAGGTATATTTGTTACGAGCCTGTGACTCACCAGCGAAAGCCTCCTGGAGGTTCTTCTCTGTCTTTGTTCCTTTTAATTCCTTCATAATGTATTCTGTATTAAGTTATTAATATGTTCTTTATTAAATTCTTTTGCAAAGAAAATGCAAACGAGCGCAATGAAAGCTTGCTTTCAAATTGCCGAGTGCAACTTTTCTTATGCAAAGATATTGAAAATATTTCAAATATACAAATAAATTAAGAACTATTTACCTTTTTGGCGCTTATTTAAATAAAATAAAGCAAAACCAAGCATGGCAACACCGAATATCCACGAGATGATGGCACTCGTTACCATACCCAGCGTATGAGTGAATCCCGCTACAACGAAGGTGAAGAAACTCACACAGGCTACAGTCAGGGCGTAAGGCAACTGTGATGATACATGATGTACATGCTTGCATTCCGCTCCTGCACTCGCCATGATGGTGGTATCGCTGATAGGAGAGATATGGTCGCCACATACCGCTCCAGCCATACATGCCGAGATAGAGATGATGCGTAAAGGATCAGCACCTGGGAATACGGCGATGCAGATAGGAATCAGAATACCGAAGGTTCCCCAGGAGGTACCTGTTGCAAATGCCAGAAAGCCTGCTACCAGGAAGATGATGCCCGGAAGAAGCATCTGAAGTTCTGAGGCACTGCTCGCTACAACCGATGATACATATTCTGCCGCACCCAGCGAGTCGGTCATACTCTTCAGCGTCCATGCCAAAGTAAGAATCAGAATGGCTGGTACCATCGCCTCAAAACCCTTGATGAGACTACTCATCGCCTCATCGAAAGGCAAGGTCTTGCGAATGGTAAACATCATGATGGTAAGAATCAGGGCAGCCAATGAACCGATTACCAGACCCACAGAGGCATTGCTCGCAGCAAAGGAATCTACAAAGTTGAGATAGTTGGCATTATCGACATCGAAGAATCCGCCCGAATATACCATACCCGCCATGCAGAAGATAATCAGCATGATGATTGGTATCACCAGGTCGCTCACGGTTCCCTTGTTCTTGGAATCCTCTTCCTGTTTGGCTCCCACACCATGCTCAACAATCTGCAGTTTGGTATCGCTCACCTCATCGAGCTTCCCGCCATTAGTTCGCTCGTACCATTCCTTCAGTCTTGCATCATACTTGCTCATCGCCTTGAAGTCGAAGCCCAGTATCACGATGCCAAACATAAAGAGGATGGTAAAGAATGCGTAGAAATTAAAAGGTATCGCCTTGCAGAAAAGTGCCAGTCCGTTCTCACCTCCTGATACGAAGCCCGATACCGCAGCTGCCCAACTCGAGATAGGGGAGATGATGCAGACCGGAGCGGCCGTAGAATCGATGAGATAAGCCAGCTTCTCCTTGGTAACACCGTTGCGCACTGCGATAGGACGCATCACCGAACCCACCGTAAGGCAGTTGAAGTAATCATCGATGAATATCAGAATGCCGAGCAGAATGGTGGCAATCTGTACCCCAATCTTCGAGTGTACGTGTTTGGAAGCCCAACGGCCGAAAGCAGCCGAACCACCCGCCTTGTTCATCAGTGAAACGATGCAGCCTAATACCACCAGGAATACTAGAATGCCCACGTTCCATGGGTCGGAAAGGCAATGTATCAAACCGTATGCCTTGGCATCATCGCCTTCACCTACAGTGTGGTTGGTCAGGTGAACGAGGAATCCGTCGAAACCTGTTCCCATCGAAATGCAATATTGAACGGCACCCAGTATGATACCGATAAAAAGAGAAGAATAGACCTCCTTCGTCTTCAGCGCCAGAGCGATGGCGACAATAGGAGGCAGTAACGACCATGCGGTCCCAATCATGTTGTAATCCATTTTATTGTTTTTTGGCTAGAAATGTTTTATTGCAAAGATATTGCAAAGATAGTTTTTTTCGGTAATATATGCAAGCTTTTGGGCAGAAAAAATGGTGTTTATGGGTTGATATGGGCTGTTTTAGCATATTTTATCATTATAAAGTGTCGTTTTTCTATATTTTTATTGTATCTTTGAAAACTCAAATTGCAACTCAATCTGAGATAGAATGGAAACTCAATTTTAACAACTTAATAATGGAGGACTAATGATGAACATCAATTCTGGTATTAAGCAAGCCGTGATTTTAACCATCGGCATCATCATGCTTGGATTTTGTATCAAGTCGGGACTTGAAAGTGTGATTAGTAATGATCGAAAGGTTGTAGTGAAAGGCCTTGCCGAAAAGGAGGTGGAGGCTGATAAGGTGACGTGGCCTATCGTTTCCAAGGAAATAGGCAATGACCTGCCTGAACTCTATCAAAAAATCAATGCCACCACGAGAACCATCAGAAACTTCCTGGTGGAGAATGGTGTTAAGGCTAATGAAATCAATGTGAATGCGCCTGTGGTCATCGACCTCAATGCTGAACGATATGGCGAAAACCGCCAGGGTTATCGTTATAACATTACTTCCATCATCACGGTTACATCCAAGAATGTGAAACTGGTTCGCAGTATCATTGCCCGTCAGGGTGATCTGCTTCAGAAGGGGGTTGCTATTGTGGATGGTGGTTACGAGAATCCGGTGAAGTATGAGTATGTTGCCTTCCGTCAGATGAAACCTAAGATGATGCAGGAGGCGATAGAGAATGCTGAGCAGACTGCTGCCCAGTTTGCTGAGAACAGCAAGAGTAAGATAGACAAGATTATGAATGCCGACCAGGGTCAGTTCTCTATCGAAGACCGCGATTCCAATACCCCATATATTAAAAAGGTAAGGGTTGTTACTACCGTTACTTATTCTTTGAAGGATTAGGAGTAGTGATTAGTGAATAGTGATTAATTGTAATAAGAGGGTGTGTTATAGGCTAATGGCATACCTTCTCAAATTAAAACAACGAAAAACGATGAAGAAAATCATATTAGCAGCTGTTTTATTTCTACCATTTCTGGTTTCTTGTTCCCAGAACAGGAAAGCACCTGCTGTTTCTTCTCAAACGTCTGAAGAGAAGTCTGAGAAAACTGAAACTGCCAAGGTGCAATATCTCACCACATCCGATTTTAGAAAAAAGATTATGGATTACGAGGCTCATCCGGATGAGTGGGTATTCGCCGGTTCCCGTCCTGCCGTCATCGATTTCTATACCACCTGGTGTGGACCTTGTAAGATGATGGCTCCAGTAGTAGAATCTCTCGCCGGGAAGTATGCCGGCAAGGTAGATTTCTATAAGGTTGATATCGACCGGGAGTCCGAACTTGCTTCTGTTTTCGGTATCAGCAGCATCCCTACCTTCCTCTTCATCCCCGTGAAAGGCAAACCATCTGTGCAGATGGGTGCTATGCAAAAGGAGGATTTCGAAGGACTGATTGATAAAATTAAAATAAAATGACAATTTGGTAGCATCTCAAATTTCCATGCCTCTCCTTACCTATATGTAGGTATTTTCGGGCGATACCTACTTTTAATGATGCCCGAAATTTGGAGATTTGTCAGATAATACCTAAATTTGCACTCGGAAAAAATGTTTAACGTAATTAAAAGTATTATAGTATTATGATTATCGAAAATGTTCATGCAAGAGAAATCTTGGATTCTCGTGGCAACCCTACTGTAGAGGTTGAAGTTTCTTTGAAGTCAGGTGTCGTAGGTCGTGCATCGGTTCCTTCTGGTGCATCTACTGGTGAGAACGAGGCGCTGGAACTTCGTGATGGCGACAAGAACCGCTATGGCGGCAAGGGCGTCTTGAAGGCTGTGGAGAATGTGAATCAGGTGATTGCTCCGGCTTTGGTAGGTCTTTCTGCCTTGGAGCAGCGTACCATTGATTATAAGATGTTGGAACTCGACGGTACCAAGACCAAGTCTAATCTGGGTGCCAACGCCATCCTCGGTGTTTCTTTGGCTGTGGCTCATGCTGCTGCTGAGTATCTCCACATCCCATTGTATCGCTACATTGGCGGTTGCAATACTTACACTCTTCCTGTTCCTATGATGAATATCATCAATGGTGGTGCTCACTCTGATGCGCCTATCGCCTTTCAGGAATTTATGATCCGTCCTGTGGGGGCTCCTTCCGAGAAGGAGGCTATCCGTATGGGTGCTGAGGTGTTCCATGCTTTGGCTAAGCTCCTGAAAAGCCGCGGTCTTTCTACTGCCGTAGGTGATGAGGGCGGTTTTGCTCCTGCACTCGATGGTATAGAGGATGCGCTCGACAGCATCTGCCAGGCTATCAAGGATGCCGGTTATGAGCCAGGAAAGGATGTGAAGATTGCCATGGACTGTGCTGCCAGCGAGTTTGCCGTTCAGGAAAATGGTGAGTGGTACTACGATTATCGCCAGTTGAAGGATGGTAAGAAGAAGGATCCTAATGGTAAAAAACTGACTGCTGCTGAGCAGATCAAGTTCCTGGAAGAACTGATTACCAAATATCCTATCGATTCAATCGAGGATGGCCTTGACGAGAACGATTGGGACAACTGGGTGAAGTTGACTGCTGCCATCGGCGATCGTTGCCAGTTGGTAGGTGACGACCTCTTTGTTACCAACGTGAAGTTCCTGGAGAAGGGCATCAAGATGGGTGCTGCCAACTCTATCCTCATCAAGGTGAACCAGATTGGTTCTCTTACCGAGACACTGGATGCTATCGAGATGGCTCATCGTCATGGTTACACCACCGTTACTTCCCATCGTTCTGGTGAAACCGAGGATACAACAATTGCAGATATTGCCGTAGCAACAAACTCTGGTCAGATTAAGACGGGTTCTATGAGTCGTACCGACCGCATGGCTAAGTACAACCAGCTTATCCGCATCGAAGAGCAGTTGGGCAATAACGCAGTTTACGGTTATAAGAAGTTGAAATAGAAGCGATGATATGAAATTGGAAAACACCAATTCCATAACAAAACATAATTAGTAATAACTGAATAGATCAGATACGAAATAGATGGGCATGGATGACTGTGAGGGTTGTCCATGCTTGTTTTCTTCTATGATGTATCTGCATCTTCATGTGTTTAACTGGATAACTTCGATATATTTTATTGATTATGACAAACGTATTGATTAGTGCTGCCGGACTTTGTGGTGCCACCATTATTGGTGCCATTTTGGGATTCTTCGTCAAGGAGTTGCCTCACAAATGGAACGACGCCGTATTGGGATATTGTGCCGGAATCATGCTGGCAGCTTCCACGTTGGGACTGATAGTGCCAGCCTTCGAACAGACCAGTCTTTGGTGGCTGGTAGTAATCGGCGTAATGGCAGGAGCCCTGTTTCTGAATGTGCTAGACCTGGTGACTCCCCATCTTCATCACATCACGGGACTAGACCCCGAGGAGCATCGCAACAATGCCAGGCTCAGTCATGTGATGCTCTTCGTGATGGCGATAGCCCTACATAAACTGCCCGAAGGCATGGCTGCTGGAGTGAGTGTCTGTTCGGCAGAGGGAGCAACGGAGTGGGGGGTATCCTTCGGTATCGCCCTGCAGAACATCCCTGAGGGTATGGTGATTATTGCTCCTTTAATGATGGCTGGTGTTACAGCAGTCCGTACCTTCTTCATTTCCATCTTCATCGCCCTGCTCGAAGTGGTAGGCATTCTGTTGGGTTTCGGTTTGGGCTCAGCCTCTACCACCTTCCTCCCCGTGATGTTGGGCTTTGCCGGTGGTGCCATGCTCTATGTAACGAGCGATGAGATGATTCCCGAAACCCATGCCCATGGCTTTCAGAAGCAAGCCACCTATGCTCTTCTCCTGGGCTTCATCACCTTTGTGTTGATGGAGAAATGTGTGTAGTCAGATTCTGATTCCTTTTCCAAACACATTCGTTGCCATAATGTTGCTTACATATATAAAAGGGGTAAATAACCCAAAAGCAACATGAATTACAAACAAAAAAGTTAGTATTATGGCAACAGTAAAAGTAAAATTCAGAGCATCCTCGGTGCCAGGAAAGAAAGGCACATTGTATTATCACCTCATTCACCAGCGCTGCCTGCGCTGGATCAGTACCGACTATCATGTCTTTCCGGACGAGTGGAACGACAAGAAGTCGGCTATTATTGCTTCTAACCGCAACAATCGTCAGGCACATCTGCAGCTCATCCAGTCGCAGATAGATTGGGAGATGAAACAGATGCAGCGTATCATCCGTGATAAGGATGCCGAGGGCATCCCTTATACCATTGACGACATAGACAAAGAGATACAGCAGCTGCCACCCTGCCAGAGCGTTTTTGCTTTCTTTCGCCTGCAGATAGACAAGAAGGAACAGATGCAGTGCATTGGCACCAAGAGCAACTATATCAGTGCCGCCAACAGATTTATGGAGTTTCGTCATCACGAAGACCTCACCTTCTCCCAGATGACCAGCGAGATGATGGAAATGTATCAGGCATGGCTGTTCAACAGAGGTGTCGGACAAAACACCGTGTCCTTCTATCTGCGAACCCTGCGCACATTCTACAACAAGGCAGTGGAAACAGGCCATGCGCCAGCCAAGGATATCTTTGCCCACGTGCAGACCGCTAACGTGAGAACTGCCAAACGAGCCATCTCTGTAAAGGATATTCGCAAGATAGAAAACCTGAACTTGCCAACAGGTTCCGCCCTTGACAAGGCACGAGACCTGTTCCTGCTCAGCTTCTATCTCCGAGGCATGGCATTCGTGGATATGGCATTCCTGAAGAAGACCGACCTGAAATGTGGCTTGGTAAGCTATAACCGTCGCAAGACCCACCAAAACCTCAATATCGAGTGGATGAAACCAATGCAAGCCATCATCGACAAATACGCCGAACAGACCAAGAACTCCCCTTATCTGCTACCCATCTTGACAGGCAAGGAATCCTCTCCATACACGGCATACCGCAAGGTGGAGCACAACACCAACTACAACCTGAAGAAAATCGGTGAGATGGTAGGCTTGAAGATACCGCTTACTACCTATGTGGCACGCCACACATGGGCAAGCGTAGCCTTGCACATGAACATCCCAATAGCCACTATCAGCCAGGGCATGGGACACAACTCCTATCAGACCACACAGATTTACTTGCAGTCATTAGACGTAGCAACCATCAATGAAGCCAACAAGCGGATTATAAAAACGATCTCAAAAGAGTTGTAAACAAATCGTTATGTTTACCCCATTTCGGAATGATGGGGTAAAATTTTTAGCAAACTTCGCCCTTTCTTATTAGAAGAGAGTAATTTGGTTACAAAAGTACGAAAAATAGTTGGATTACGTGTCCATTTTTTATATTTTCTGAATCCTTCCCCCAAATTTAACACAAATGTTTAGCAAATCTGCCCAGGGTGATTCCTGTAAATGGCAGATTTGCACTTATTTCGGCAGTTGTTGCCCTTTTCTAATAAGAAAGCGCAAAAGATGTAAAATAAAGCTACATGTGTAGAGGCCGTATGGCTAATACTCATTTATATAAGATTATGCATAATCATAAGAAATGGACCAGGCTTCCACAACCATCATGTATGGTTGCAGCTGAGGACATAAAGTAGAACGAGAATATGACGCAGGATTGCTTGAATTCACCTTCTACAGCCGACGTAAGCAAACGCTTACCAAAGGGCATCCACGTTATCGGGGCTGAAAGACTTTCGGATCCGAGTGTAGAAGGAATATCCCGACGTAAACGGATCAGAAAGAAAGAAGACCCTTCCACCAACCCCACTTCATGGAGTTATATTTTTATTCTTCACATGGCAGCTAAAGGGATGGAGAAATGGCTTGAAAAATTTAATGCTGACGAGAAAAATACCAAACAACCTTTTTTCATTCATAAAACCCTTCGTTATTCCTACAAGGATGAAGAAAAGCAACAAGGAGTGAAAAAGACTTTGGAGCAATCTGTCAGCGGACTTGTCTTCTTGCAAGGTACGGTGAAGGACCTACAAGAATTTCTTGCAGATTATTTTCCCCAATTTCATTTAGTCAAAGACCGCAGTTTAGGACGACCTGCATCCATCAAGGACTCAATCATGCAGCCCTTTATGAATGTGATGAAGACCCATCCGGAGCAGGTAACATTCCTTCGTGATGATTTTGAGAAGTTTGCCAAAGACCACGTGAAGTTGCGTGTCCTTACAGGACCATTCAAAGACTATGAAGGCTACATTGTCCGCATAGACCGTGACCGCCAGCTCGTCTTCGACTTCGGTGGACGAGCAGTAGCTATCCGTGGCGTGCATAAGGAAGACTTCGAAGTTGTAGAAGAGTAGTTGAAAAAACTCCCCCAAAAATTTGGTAGTTTCACAGAAAACCCTTATATTTGCACTGAATTAAAAAAAATAGGAGGTTTTATGGAAATATTGAATAAAGAATTTTGGGAGAAGCGTGATGCTGCGATGAAAAGATTCATGGCATCAAAGGAAAGAAAAAGAAAGCGTATGGCAGAGTTAGAGCAGATGCTCCGTCAGGATTATTTAGCTCGTACAGGAGAAGAGCCAAAGTTTGTAAATGTTTGGTGACATGAAACAGCTTTCTTTGAAAAGAATCAACGCCTCTTCACCGTATGATGTTATGATGGTAAATCCAAATACTTACCGTTTCGTAACAGATTATAGCGTTGAGATTGCTATTAGCTTTGATCTTGATGACTTGCTGGAGCATGGCGAGGCATACATGTTTAATATCACGAATGTGAACAAGCAACGTTCACCTCGTGATATGAAGGTACGAGATACCGTAATTGCTATCATAGACAATTTCTTTGAGACAAACGAGTTTGCTCTCCTTTATATATGTGAAACGGGCGATAGAAAGCAAGCTATGCGAAATCGCCTGTTTGATTCTTGGTTTGCTTATGCTAATGACAAAGAACAATATGTCATTATGGTTGCTAATATCCAAGACTTAGAAGGAGTAGATAATTACGCAGCAATGATTCTAAGAAAAGATAATCCGCATTTTGTAGATTACGTGTCAGAATTCAACAATACTGTTAATATGTTTATGTTGAAACCCGAACATTAGCCAGGCGTTCTTCATCAGCAAGTAATAGCCTGGCGGTCCCATCCCGCACAACCTGGCGAGGGCTTTGATGCCCCGCCAACCTTAGAGCGTAGCGGTTCTGAGCACCGGAGGGCGGTTACATCCCTTGCCCTTTTGGAAAGGGCGAGGGCTTGGGAGTGGGTTAAGGACCCCCTCTTCGCAAGAGGGGGACAGGGGAGTCGAAAAAATATATGTTATGACCATAGAAGAAAAAAAAGCAGATTTTATGCGTCGCTTCAAGGCTTCTAGGGAGCGAAAGGCAGAATACATAGCACAAATGGAAAAGCGTATGCGTGATGACTATCGCCGCAGAACCGGTAAGGAAGCAGAATCATTTTGTGTGTTGTAATGTTTAGTCATAAGCCAAGTCTCGGTTTATAAATACAATATTCCTCATTCGAGTGGCGACAAGTGCAGAGCGATACTGCAATGAGGAACAAAAATAAAATTAAACTAAATGATTACACTACGACAACTCCCTTATATTGATATACTTTCATTGAATGACATGATGTCTTTCGATACGAAAGTCAATATAATTGAGCATTGCAAACTCGCTCGTATAGATATACCGAAGAGTTGGCGCAAGGCACAGATTGCAGATGCTTTGGCCGATATATTCACCAAAGACCCATTATGGACGCTTGAGGTTTTGCCTGAAGAAGAGTTGGAACTTCTCAAGAAGCTTTTGTCCTCTTCAACAGAAGAATGCATCAAGTATCCAAGGAATGATGCGAAGTATCTCCTGATGCAGAAGTTGCATTTAGTTGTAACTTATGAAGCAGCAACGGAATGGCATATTTTTATGCCGAGTAGTATACGAAAAGTTCTGGATAATGTACCATTGGACGCAATCCATGTCAAATCAGAGATACCAGTTACTCTAAAGGAAAAAGGTGATCATATCAACCTGATAGACATCTTGGAGCACTATCCCAAGTTAAGTCAAGTAGCCTTCTTCGTCACCTTGGAATTAGTCAATTTGAACTTAGGCAATAAGTTTCCTTACGAAGCCTTCCTCCCATACATTGATGACCTCCAGGGATTAGAGGAAGCCATGATGAAGGGAGCCAAGCAACAAACATTAGAGCGCTATGCCGAACTTCTGCTGATGGATATGCGAACCTTGTACAGTTCCATCGAAAAGATGGTGCCTACATTAGAGGGCAAAGATTCTTCAACCCTGACAGATGCACAGTATGACTATGCAATGCATAGTGGTACGATGCTGAATGCGATGCAGAAGATCTTCCTTCGTTTCCATCACATCCCATCCGAAGATTTAGCCAAAATGGTTCTAGCCAACAAAAAGAAGAGCGGTCTTCTTCACTTCGAGGAATTAGAGAAGATGGCACAGGAAATAGCTGAAGAACTATTGATGGACCTGATGAAGTTTACGATGGGGGGATAAATCAGTTCTAGGGTGAAAAGAAATCCATGAAGATTACGACAAATCAGTTAGGGCAATATTTGCCTACACTGCCTCGTTCGATTGGCGATGCCCTCCATCTCCATGCGGTCCCATCCCGCAAAACATGGCGAGGGCTTTGATGCCCCGCCAACCTTATAGCGTAGCGGTTCTGAGCACCGGAGGGCGGTTACATCCTTCCTTCTGAGGAGGAAGGCTTGGTTAGAGGTGGAGCTCTCCTTGCAGGAGAGACGGAGAGGTAGAAAAACTCCTTTCTTTAACAGTAAAAAAAAAACTCCTTTTAGCTAGCAATGCCAGCCAAAAGGAGTTATAAGAGTTAATCAAGGCGGTGCCGGGCAGCCCAGTTTCCAGCATCCAGACACGGACACTCTTTGGGAGTAGTCCCAGGCAAGTCCCGATGACCCACAATCTTCGCTTTCGGAAAGAGAATCTTCAGATTCCTGAAAAGGTCAATGAGTCTCGTTTCCTGCTCAGTGGTCATGGTGTTGCAAGGCTTGCCTTGCTCATCGAGCCCTCCCTCATAGCAGATGCCGATAGAGCATCTATTGTAAGGTCGGGCATGAGCCCCCACCTCCAGCAGCTTACGGTGCTGCGTCATCGTACCATCCTTACGGATGTAGAAGTGGTAGCCGATGTCATAAAACCCACGAGCCTTATGGTCACGGCGCAGCTGTTCCACACTATAGTCCTGATTGCATCGGGTAGCCGAGCAATGCAGTACCAGAAATCTCACAGAGTCGGCAGACATCATGTTCTTGCCGTTCTCCACTTTGGCGAGGAGCATGCGCTCAGAGCGTACCTTCTCCCCACCAATAATCATTGGAAATAAATCACCAGTCATTTTAACATTCAACATTTAACATTCAACACTTAACATTTAACACTCAACATTCAACACTCAACATTCAACACTTAACATTGCTATAAGGCATTCGCGCACGAGCTTACTCCCAGTGCCGTAAGAGCTGCAATCAGCGCCTGTACGACTGCGTTCAAAATCGAAACCCAAGAAATCTTCTTGGAACCATCATTAAAATTCTTCATAATCAGAAATGTGTTTAAAAGTGAAACATAAGTTTGAAGGGGTGACCACACCCTGCACTATGCAGGATGCAGTCACATGGCGAGCCTTACTCCAGGCCATCACCGCCACCTTCGCCATTCTCAGAACCGGTACCTCCCGTGTTCTCACTGCCACCACCTTGTGTGGTATCCCCAGAGCCTTCCTCTTTATTGGTAGTAGGCTTCTTCTTGGCAGCTTCCAGGTCTACGGTAGTCTTTCCTTCCTTCTCAGCCTTGAGCGTTGCAGCCTGGGCAGCACGACTTGCCACGGACTCGAACTCAGCCTTGCTGATGAGGTTCTCGAAATCAGGACCTGGAGTGAAGATAATGTTCACCGCCTTGATGTTGTCGGCAGTAAACTTGTTCACTGTCTCAGCTCCATCGCAGGAAAGTGAAACCCAGAAGTCGCCCAACTCATCGAGTTGCACCTTCTTGCCATCCAGGAGCATCTCTACCAGACAGGTACACATGTCAGCGAGTACACCCTTCACCTTGCCTCGGGTATAACCACCATGTTCGGCAATGTGCTGCACGAACTTTCTGAATGAAATCACTTCCTTCACCTGGGCTCTTGCATAAGCCAGTGGGTCCTTTTCAGGATGGATAGGGTTTTGCATCATAAACACTGAATAATTAATCATAAAGTTGCCCATCGTCGGTATGGGACTTGGTATTTCCACATGCAGTCAATGTGCCCGACAGAAACGTTGTTACTTCCGAACTGCGTTGCAAAGGTACTACATTAAGAAACTGAAACCAAGGAAGAAAACAGTACCTAACTTTCTTCTTTCTTTCAGATTGAATATCAGATAGATAAACGTAAAAAAAGAAACCGTTATGGAAATCAATATTAAAGGCGATCCCGGTCAAGGCAATACCTTCCAGGATATACATATAAATCATGTGGATAATTTCAATCCTAATGCTACCACTGTCGTCAATAATTATTATGGTGATAAGCAGAAATCTGTACCTGCAGCCGAAAAAGTACTGCAGGATGCAGAGCGTGAGAAGCGCAAAGATGACATCTTGCAATATGTGGCCAGGCTTACGCAATATGTATCCAAGGATTGGAAGAACCGCTACGAAACCTTATGGAAGAATATTCTAGCTCTTCCCGAGGTAGAAGCCGAAGTGTATGAGCCAGGCAAACAGAAGGGAACCACCTTCAATCGCAATCTCATAGCTAATATAATATGTATGATGGTTCGTACAGAAGTTTTTACTACTAATAACGCTACCCATCTTACCATAGCCCTAGAAGGTGACAAAGAACATTCCGTGCGTAACCAATTGAGGGAATATCCCCAAAATGACGATATAAAGGAAAAGATCAATGATTTGCTGTATTAATCCAATATGCTACTATGCCATTTTCACATCGGGAATTTAATGCTTTCATCCACGAGAATGAATTCTGTCGGTTATTGTATGACTTTTTAGAGGATAACCAAGATCAAGTCTTACATAAAGACAACGATGACTTGCTTACCATCCTGTATGAAGCCTATCGTATAAGTGGAGGTATTATGAGTCAGGCGGCATCAGGCTGCCATATTGATGACTATATTAAATATGTACGCGCGGAATACGAAGGCATGACGAACGTCATCCTGTCAACAGTATGGGCAATCTTGTCCTTACAGAGTAATATCGCCCAATCCCTTCGTCCAGCCGTCTGCACCCTCCGTAACGTAGTGGATGGCGATAACTTTTTCCGTCTCATCAACCGTTTCGTTTCTTCCGTCAAGAGATCAGAGAGGCACTTGGAGATACTTTTTCCCAATGATATGCTCATCATTGATAGCGATTCGGTGTCTGCAGAAGAATCAATGGCACAAGCCCATCAGACAGTGGAATCTATAAAGGCTAAAACGGACACCTCTATACAGCAGACATTGATATTCCCTCATGTGGAGCAATTCAACAATAACCCTGACAAGGTAATCAACCAGATTAAAAACAAATAGCCTATGTTTTTCAATACATGCATTCCCATGGTATCGCCAAGGATGAGAAACTATCAGGTTTCTTCCTGTTTCCTTAGCGTGAAGGGTGGTAAGCTTGATTGGCTTCGCATAGCCACACAGCTCAAAAACTGTGGCAATCCCCAGCTCATCATGTCTGCTACCGATGATATAGCCCATCATCAAGGTGTCATCGACCGGGTAATATGGGGTAATGCCATGCCTGCGTCTATCAAGACCTTGGGTAATGGAGCCAACTGCTATTTCTTCAAGCCTGTTTCTCTCGACAATGAGCTGGGATGGGTCATTACCGGATTGCGTCGGTATAAGAAGCAGCTGCACGAGTTTGTGCAGATCCGAGATGCAGTGGAGCGCCATATCTTGCTGGGCAATTATACAGAAGCTCATGCCATCTTGGATGAATCGCTTAAGAAGGTAGGTTATACGGTATGGTATTATGAGATGAAACTTCTCATATATGGCTACCAGGACAATCTCCAGGCAGTTCTTACTACGCTGAGCAATGTAAACAAGGAGAAGAAGAGCGACAAGGTAGGTATCGTGAGTGAATTGCTGAATTATCTGGCAAATCGCAGCCTTAAAAATTCCTCTGCCATCGAGTATGACATCAATCTCGTATCCCGATACAAGCGAAATCGCAACGACTTCCAGAACGACCGTTACAATTATTTCCTCTTCCGACTCAACTACTATCAGCATTATGACATAGATGATCTTTCTGTAACGCTCATCATGGAGTCGCTCAATTCTGCCATCGACCGCTACAATCTTCTGCTCTATGTGTTGCGTTCCTATCTTATCAAGGAACCGGAACATATGGCAAGTGTATTGCATTTTGCTCGCAAGCTCTATCGTATGTCGGGTGACAGCCTGCTTTATCCATTTCTGGCAATCAATAACGTGCAGAAAATGCCAGAGGATTATTATTCCGAAGAGTTCATCCGTATCTTGGATTACTATTATACAGGCAAGTATGAGGAAACAATCACGGCATGCAGGAATTTCTTGCTGAAGGATCCTTCTAATTTTGATGTAGTCAAGTTATACAGCCGTGCCTTGTTGTTCCTGCATCGGGGATTTAGAAACATCGATGGCAATAAGGATTGCATTCTCAACGAGATAGCCTTCAATGTTTATCGGGTGATGACCGAGAAGGACAACGACCAGTACAAGGATACCCTTTATAAGCTCAATAAGCATATCTACGGTTTCCAAATAGCAGCAGGTCTTGATTACTTCATCCGTGAGGAGCGCAATACGAGTCGATGCGAAACCTTGCGCCAACTCTCGATGACCTGTTTCGACCCATATTTCAATGGCATCTTCCAGGATGATGACATACGGTTGGAATACATAGAGGCAGCCCTGCAGCGGATGCCTCATTCCAAGGCTCTCAACTATCAGCACCAACGCATACTGAAAGAGGTCATCGAGGATACGAGCATCGTGTCATACATTCGTGACGTTGATAATGCCAAGATATTGTTCGAAAACGGAATGTATGAGGAGGCATTGGAAAAGTGGAAGGTTATTCTTGACGATAATCACGACATTACGCCTACAGCCCAGACGGCAGTGGAATATATCTTCCGTTCTTATATGAAACTGGGAGTAGAATATCGTCAGCAGGCAGTTCGCTTCTATATCGACAAGTACATCGATAACAAGGCGTTTGTTTCGAAGATAGATACCCACCAGTTCCTTGCCGACATCAAGAAGCAGCGCTACGAAGGCATACGCAACAACATAGACTTCCTGCTTTTCATATTCCTCAATGCTGAGAAATATCCCCAGAAGCAGTTTGTGCTGGAGCGATATTGCAAGTATGAGGGTGTCAATTATCCTTCAGAGTTGATAGAACTCATGGCTGGCAAGTCACCAGCCAAGGTAGAACTTTTCTTCTATATCTTGCTGACGGATGACATTCTCTATCATCATTACAAGTTGAAGAGTACAATGGATGTGCTGGAGGAAAAGCTCAAGATTGTAAGTTTCCTGCGCATGAAGTCACCTGACGTCAAGCGATATTCCGCCATCTATACAGAACTGATGCACGAGTTGATAGCCTATCGGGGCATGAAGAAGCTCGATGACAGCAAAATCTACGTCAACGAGGAAGCAGTCTTCAAGTATGAATTGCAAGGCATATCCGACTTATACGACCGCTTCAAGAAACAGGCAGCTTTGGCAAATCAGGATCGCGTATATTATCTGGTTGGCGGATTGGATTATTCCAGTACCGAAAAAAATGCCGAGATGATAAATAATGTCGCCACATATTCTGATAATGTAATAGCTGAGGCTGCTACCCAGCTTTTTGATGTGATTCGCAGAGCATTCCTGAAGAGCCGTTTTGGATTGGGCACTTATCTCAGTACCCGTATTCGCCATGGCGTATTTGAGGGAGAGTTGCGTTCAGGCTTGGCACGTCTCAACCTGGTATATAGCACAGAGGGCACCACATATATTCCTAGCCATGTATGGCAAAGGGAGTTTAATCTCGATGCGAAAAGCAACGATATTCTCAATAAGTCAATCATAGAGTTCTCCAAGAAGATAGATCATCTTATCTCAGAGTTCAAGGATACCGTGATACAGATTCATGTGGATGAGAATGACAACATGATGGGTGATTTCAACTATGAGGTATCCACCGATGACATCTGCACTCGTTTCCTGCAGATAGAAAGTACGGCTTCCGGAGTTGAAGACTTCTGCCGTCAGGTGATGGTATATCTCTGGGAGATTACCGAACAACGCCTCGAAAAGATTCGTGGCAAGGTGAAGAATGAGCTGGCACCAGGCATGTTTGCCTTGCTCATCGACCTGGAATCGTCCATCCAGTCGCTTTCTACCGTACCAGAGCTCTACAAGCAACTCAACTCCACCATCAACAAGGCACGTGAGGAACTTACCGCCAAGTTGGCAAAGGTAGAGAAGTGGTTCTATCGCCAGGCTACCAAGTATGATGATTTCTTACTCGATAACCACATGCAGATGGCATTGGAATCTGCCGTCAAGTATATACCGGAGTTGAACGAGACAGGCAATGAGTTGTCGCTCGACATCAAACTGCACATTCGCTCGGAATACAGTGCCTCCATGTTCGATCTCTTCACCATATTCTTCAGCAATATGCTGAAATATTGCAAGAAGGAGCAGCGCTTTTCCTTTGGTATCAGTCCAACGGTGAAGGATGGGCACATTTTGCACCTGCAACTTGTCAACGACTTGCCTGATGGTACGGATGAGGACAGACTCAACCAGATATTCTATGAGCGCCTGCAAGACCAGTGCCGTCTCCAGAAGGAGAAAGGTAGTGGTTTGGTAAAGGCTATGAACATCCTGCAATTTGAGTTTGGCGACCAGAACAATTATTTTACCATCGTGGCGAAGGACGGCAAATGCCACACAGACATATATTTCAATCTCAACGAAATGCTGGTAGACACATCCCAGCTGAATCATCTCCCTTCATCTATAGCTTATGAGTAAGAACAAAAGAATACTCTTGGTAGAAGACTATGAGGAAAAGGCAAAGGACATCAGAAATTTCCTGAAGGCGAAATTCCCTGATTCCAAGGTCTATCATTGCACCTCTTATAATTCCGCCCAAGAGATGATATTTGAGGCAGAGCAGGAGTACGATCTCATCCTTCTCGACATGTCGATGAGTACCTTCGATCTCAACGATGATGCCAGTGGAGGCTTGCCAGAGCCAGCCGCAGGTCAAAATATCCTGGAGGGAATGTATCTGCGCAATATCTCCACGCCGGTCATAGTTGTCACGATGTACAACGTGTTTGGACGCAAGGAACTTGCCACCTTCGATATAGAGTTGAAAGAACAATATCCCGATAATTACCGTTCCTATGTTTACTATTCAGCCCAGAAAGGCGACTGGCGCAACAGTTTGGAACAACAGATTAAAAGCATATTCTCATGATAGACATACTGATAATGGACGATTCCGGCATCAAGGTAGAAGCGCTTCGCCACGTCATAACCAATCTCCTACCACATGGAGAGGTGAAAATTGATACTGCTCCCAATATCTACAAGGGCAGGCTGCAGATGCAGGCAACGCAATACGATCTGCTTATTCTCGACATGGTGATGCCTCATCATGAAGACGAAGAGCAATCGCATACGGCAGGAGCGGAGTATCTGGATGAAATCTATCAGAACGAGAGCATCAAGGTGCCTCTACAGGTGATAGGTTTGACAGAATATGAAGAAGAGTTCACCCAACAGCAGCAGGATTTCCGTGACAAGTTGTGGCATCTTCTCTTTTATAGTCATAAGGATACTAACTGGCGCAAAGACCTACAGCAGAAGCTTCTACAGTTACACCAGTTTAAGAAGTCGCTTGCAGAAAGCATAGAGAATCGCAGTAAATACGATGTGGCTATCATCTGCACCCATGCCGAAGAATTGGAGCAAATGCTGAATACCTTTAGCCTGTGTCAATGGGATTATATGGAAAATGACGCTTTGCCCTATATCTTTCGCACGGCGACTATCCTTACCGCAGGCTTGCATGAGCTTCGCATCATAGCGACATGCACAGATAAACCTGGAGTATGCGCCACTTCAGTTCTGGCTACTGCATTATATACGGTATTCAAGGTTGATACCGTCTTTATGGTGGGTGCGGTATCGGGATTGGAAGCTGAGAATCATGTAGAGGAACTTATTGTTGTGGCAGAAAGCATCAAGGGCAAAAATAAGACAGATAGTCCGGAAACTGCCAACCGCTCATTATTAGTCAAGATGTCTTCCTTCCTTTCCGAGTTAGACAATCCTTCCGTTCAGGTTTCGCGCCAGGTTGATGATGTGGAAGGCTATTCTCTTTATTATGTTTCCCATACTTTGGATAAGAAATCACTTAGCATAAAATCTTCAAAGGTAAGCCAAAGTGCCAAACTCCTTTATGATTTTATCCGTGAGATGCTATAGGAGGGAAAATAGAAGAAAAAAATGCAATAGGCTGCGATGCCAGATGCAGCCTATTGCGATGAGGAATGCAGCAGGCTGCAATGGCAAATGAAGTTAACTTCGTTGAAATTGAAGAAAAAGGCATTCTTACCCGTATGATTCAAAATAACTTTTTTCAAAAAAACGATAGGTGTAACTACTTGTAATATAGTGGGGGCGCTGTATTGGTGATATATGAATCGTGTCCTGCAACGAAAAAAGATCCGTGAGATTCGTGAAATCCGTGTGAGCCCTTCGATGATGAAGCAATACTGTAATGAGGAAAAATAAAATAGCAATATACCAATGAATAAAGAAGAAAGAAATACCTTTCGAAAGGAAATAATCGGTAAGTTAGAAGAACAATGGGCTAAGAATAATCGCCCTGAAGACGACCTCTTCTATTACCACCCTTCCGAAGACAAAATAGTCCTCTCCCATGCCCTATTCTGGGTGATGACCCAAAACATAAAAGGTAAGGTAGGAAAGGAAAAGTACTTATTGCTTCTCCGCCAATATCAGGAAGAGATGCTCGAAGCCTGGCTTACGGAATCGTCAGATTTCAAAGACCTCTTGCACTATTGCAATGTCATCTATAATACTCTTCCCATGATACTAAGAGGTGTCTATAATTTCAGCATAGACAAGGACGCACGCCGTCTTGGTGCTATCTGTGTAGTAGCAGGTGGTTATGGTGGGGACATGAAAGAAGAGAAAGCCAATGAGTTGCTAGATGACATCGACTTCTATTACAATAAGGTGAAGTGTCGCAAGATAGAGCAGATGCTTCCGACCTTAAATAAATTAGTAGTTGCAGAACAACAGTCTTGGATGGGTTCAATGTAGATTTCTTTCTTCTACGCAAGATTTTTTGAAAATCTCTTGGTTGTTCCGAAATAAAGTTGTATCTTTGCTTTCTATAAAAATAAAGTAGAATAATGGCATATGTCTAAAGATAATAACAACTTAACAATATTGTCAGGGCAATCAGTACTCTTGCCTTCTCAAAATGAAATTCAAAGGAGAATATATTCTATTCGTGGCGTGCAGGTGATGCTTGATCGTGACCTCGCCCAGCTCTACCAAGTTGAGACAAAAGTTCTTAATCAGGCAGTAAAGCGTAACATGAAGCGCTTTCCTGATTATTATATGTTTCGTTTGACAGAAGAGGAATGGAATAATTGGAAGTCACAATTTGTGACCTCCAATTATATGAGTGAAGATGAAATTCAGGCTATAAAGATGGGAGTCAGACGTCCTCCTTTTGCTTTTACTGAACAAGGTGTAAGCCAATTGTCATCCGTATTGAAAAGTGACCGTGCTATTGAGACAAGCATTCGCATAATCGATGTTTTTGTTGCCATGCGCAAATTTATCTTCTCTAATGCAGGATTATTTCAGAGAATAGAGTCGCTTGAAGCATTTCGTATAGAAACTAAACGAGGCTTGAAAAATATAGATGCTCGTTTTGATCAGATTATGAGTCGTCTAGATGATGGTTCGCTTAAGCAAAAATTGGGGATTTTCTTTGATGGACAAATGTTTGATGCCTTTGTCTTGGTAGAGGAGCTAATCCAAAAGGCTAAACGTAGGATCGTTCTAATTGATGACTATATAACAGCTTCTCTCTTGGATCGTTTTCATAAGCGTAATACAGGCGTAACTTTAGATTGTTATGTGAAAAGTCGATTTGCAACACCTGCTTTATGTGATGCTATAGCACATTATAACACCCAGTATCCTTTAGAGCCGACAAGACTTCATACCTTTGAGCGTTCACATGATCGTTGGCTTATTATAGACGATATCGTTTATCATTTTGGTGCATCTCTAAAAGATTTAGGAAAGCGTTGGTTTTCTGTCGATATTGTAACAGAACATACAGCAGATGATTTTATTTCGCGCCTGTAAAAGGCAGAATGTTAAAAAACATCCCCATTCGAGCGACGACAAGTGCAGAGCGATACTGCAATGGGGAACAAAAATATAAAATCATGAAATCTTATTTCTCAATAAAGCCAGGAGCAACCTTCTTTTTAGGTAGCTCCCGTACCCTCGTCTATCATAAAGATGATGCTGTATGGGGACAAGAAACATTATAATGTTATGATAGTAATTCCAAATAAAAACTTCACAGCTGATAGCATCCGCTTGGTTCAGCTACTCAATAGCACGACGAAAGTCAATATGCTGAAAGCATGTGACAAGCTCGATTTATACGTAAGTCCTAACTTGAAGAAAGATGATACTGCTAGGCGAATAGCCCAGGAGATGTTGGATAATCCTATCGAGATCTTGAGCCGTTTGAACAAGCAGGAACTCCAGATAGTTGATGAGTTTGTAAAAGGCGATGCCAACACCTACGTAGTACGCAAGATGCGCAAGACCCAGTACAAGCTCCAGAAGCTATACTTGGTAGCAACCTATGAGGATAAGGAGAACCGGGAATGGCACATGCTGATGCCATCAGAGTTAACCAAAGCCTTAACCACCAGTCTCAACTTCTATTTGGATATGGCAAACAAAGGCGTCAAAGCCCCATCAGCCAAGCAACTCCGCATGATGTCCGCCTTAGGTCAATTCTTAGGTGGAAAAGAGCTTTGAAGAAAGAGGCACTTTTAGTTAAACCTGTTTTAAAATCGAAAAAGTTCAATTCCTTGAAATACTCTGTATCCCCAGTAAGCACTGGGGATGGAGTTGTATTGCCATAGGGGTTGGATGCTTACTATGATGATTATTCTATGGAGGAAATAAATTTTTGGTTATTACTCTGGGTCTGGTTTGGTGTTTTTTCTGCTAATGTATTGTCTTTATCATCCAAGAGATTTAAAGGAACACTACCTTTTTTGAAGAAAATTCTTCCAAATAAGCCAAATTGTGTTTATACTTTAATAGATGTTATATTGACCCCTGTAATAGGAGCTTTTTTAGGCTATATTCTAGCTGAGCCACAAAACATGAAAACTGCTTTAGTTGCTGGCTTAACTTTGAGTGGGTCCATTATTGCTCTGACAAATTCTAAAAACGATTAATTATGGTTTCGATAGCAGTTTATCTTATTATTTTAAGTATACTTCTAGTATTTAGCTTTTCAATATACATATTGTTAGATAAGAATAGAAGTAAGTCTTGGTTAGCAAAGAAATTACTGTCAATATTTACAGTTCTGGTTCTTATTCTATTAATTGTTGTTTACGAGTATACCTATAGTGATTTAAAACAGAAGGTAGAAAACGTAAAGGTTAGTTCTATCTCGATAGAATCAGATGATAGTTTACTTATGACGAATAATGGGCGTAAACAATTAGAAGATAGCTTGTTATTATTAAAATCACAGCTTTCAAAACTTCAAAATCAACTAAAGAAAAAATCGGTTTTATTAGGGAGTAATAACCAGTTCCATCGTGATATTCAAGAAAATATTAATATTACTGATGCCGATATAGATAAAATTAAAAGTTATAATGAAATATTGCCTCCTTCTTTTTATGATAAAAAATATAAAGGGACAACGTATTCACATGAGACATCAAGTCTTATCTTGTATCCTCCCAAGAATTTAAATTCTGATTTTTTAGATTTTTCTTTCATTTTTACAAATGAAAATATGATACCAGATGTTGCTGCTGTTTATGTTGCTGTTTATATAAAGCATCCTGATGGTAATCGACGCTGTTTGTTTGAAGAATATTATAAACCGCAAAAAAATATCAATAAGTTTCGTGTTAAAAATATACTTCGACAAAAAAATGTAGAAATGAGTGTTGGATATTTCTGGAAGAATGAATTTGGTAAGAAAGATTTTTTGAATTATGAGCATGTGACATTTAGAATATGAACTACAATAATATTAAGTATGTGTACTCCCAGGCGGTCCCATCCCGCAAAATCTGGCGCAGACCTTTGATGGTCCGCCAACCTTATAGCGTAGCGGTTCTGAGCACCGGAGGGCGGTTACATCCTCTCGTTCCTGAGGAAAGAGAGGCTTGGTGAGAAAGGTGGAGCCTTCCTTAAGGGTAAGGAAGGACGGGTAGGTTTTCGAAATAAATAACAAGATTAATGTATAATTACAATAACATACAGGTAATAATCATGGCTGGCGGCGTAGGCAGCCGCTTCTGGCCTATGTCAACCCCCGATTACCCAAAGCAGTTCATTGATGTGATGGGTGTGGGTCGTTCCCTCATTCAATTGACAGTAGATAGATTGAAGCCAATCTGTCCTGTCGAGAATATGTGGGTAGTGACAAACGAGAAATACATTCGCATTGTCAAGGAGCAAATCCCTGACATTCCAGTAGATAACATATTAGCAGAGCCGGAAGCTCGCAATACCGCTCCATGTATAGCTTATGCCTGCTGGAAAATCCAGAAGAAGCATCCTGATGCCAACATCGTGGTGACACCATCCGATGCCCTGGTCATCAATACCTCGGAGTATCAGCGAGTGCTCAGCAAGGCATTGAGCTATACTTCCGATAAGAACGCCATCGTTACGATCGGTATCAAGCCAAGCCGCCCGGAAACAGGCTATGGCTATATCGCCTCAGCAGAGCCAACATCCGTAGATGAAATCTACAAGGTTGAGGCTTTCAAGGAAAAGCCAAACCTGGAGACAGCCGAGCAATACCTTGCCGCTGGCAATTACTATTGGAATGCCGGAATCTTCGTATGGAACATTGATACCATCAGCAAGGCAATCCGCACCTTCCAGCCTCAGCTTGCCAGCATCATGGACGAGATGGCACCTTCTTTCTATACCGAAGAGGAGAAAGAGGTAGTAGGCAAACTCTTCCCAACCTGCGAAAAGATAAGCATAGACTATGCCGTGATGGAGAAGTCGAAGGAAATCTATACCTTGCCAGCCGAGTTCGGCTGGAGCGACTTAGGCAGCTGAGGCAGCCTCCGTACCTTGCTTCCACAGGATAAGGCAGGCAATGCCAAGGTAAGCAAGGACATCCGCTTGTATGAATGCAAGAACTGCGTGGTCCATGCAGCCGATGAAAGCAAGGTAGTAGTTCAAGGCTTGGATGGCTATATCGTAGCCGAGAAGAATGGACAACTGCTTGTCTGCTCTTTGAAAGAGAAACAGAGAATTAAAGAATTTGGAAAATAATTTATGTCAAATCAAACATCAGATAATAATAAGCGAATAGCGAAGAATACATTGCTCTTGTATTTCCGTATGCTTATCACTATGTTGGTAAGTCTATATACTTCAAGGGTTGTTTTACAAACACTTGGTATTTCTGATTACGGATTGTACAATGTTGTTGGAGGTGTTGTAACAATGTTCACGTTTATAAATGGAACATTAGCTTCAGGTACACAACGCTTTCTGACCTTTGAATTAGGAGCTAACAATAAGGAAAAGCTACATAAGGTTTTTAATACTGCCATGGCACTTCATGAATTGCTGGCTTTTGTATTGTTCTTGTTAGTAGAAACTATTGGCTTATGGTTTTTATACAATAAGATGAATATTGAAGCAGGAAGAATGGATGCAGCCTTTTGGGTCTTCCAGTTTTCCTGTATAACGATGCTTATCAATGTAATACAAGTGCCATACATATCTAGCATAATATCTCATGAAAAGATGGATATTTATGCTTACATGAGTATCTTTGATGTGGTAATGAAACTCTTGATAGTTTTTCTTATTCAAGTTGTTGATTACGATAAATTGATATTATATGGCTTTCTCTTTCTCGTCGTGAACTGTATTTCTGCTTTGATTTATAATATATATTGTAGAAGACATTATGAGGAGTGTAAATTTAGCAAGGCTTTTGATAAGAAGATATTCAAGGAGATGATGAACTTCTCCGGATGGAATATTTTTGGTTGTGCATCTGTGACGTTCCAGGGTGAAGGAGTCAATATACTCTTGAATATGTTCTTTGGTACGGTTGTGAATGCTGCTCGTGGAATAGCTTTTCAGGTAAATGGAATAGTGATGCAGTTCGTTAATAACTTCCAGATGGCTGTTAACCCTCAGATTGTAAAGCATTATGCAGCAGGAGAAACGAACCAGATGATAAAGTTATCTACTGTAAATTCTAAACTTGCAGCATTCCTCTTACTTTTCATTCTTGTGCCACTATTCATTGAGATAGACTTTGTTTTGCACATATGGCTTGGTGAATATCCTGCTTATGCCCCTATATTCTTGAGAATTATATTGATACAGTCTGTAGTACAAACCATGACGCGTCCTATAGTCATGATGATTCATGCTGTAGGTAAGATGAAATTGGCAAACATTACATCAGGTGGAGCTCTTTTGATGATTTTGCCCGTTAGTTATATTCTATTAAAACTTGGAGCATCTCCAGTAACAGTATTTATCGTGAATGTTATTCCTTGGTTCATTGAAACTCTGTTTGATCTGTTGTGCTTAACGAAATATATTGGATTATCGCTTTTACCATTCTATAAGTCTGTATATTGTAGGGTTTTTCCAATTGGCGCATTGATGTTTGTTCTGCCATATACAACTTATTATATGATGAGTGATGGTTGGCTAAGATTTATTTCTGTTGGTATAGTAAGTGTGCTGTCATCATCTTTGTTGATCTATTTCTTAGGCCTTGATAAGAATATGAGAACTTTTGTGATAAATAAAATTCGTACAATTTTTAAAAAATAAAACTATGATTAGAAAGTATGTGCAGTATTTCAAGAATATGTTGAAATATATCAAATCGGGAGGGGTGGTCTATGCCAACGTAAAACAAGTTTTGCCTTCCGAACAATTTAAAGGAAAGAAGGTTCTAATAACTGGTGGTAGCAGTGGATTTGGCTTTCAGATGGCAAAAGACTTTATTGCTCAAGGTGCAGAAGTTATGATTACTGGTCGTAATACCCAAAAACTTGATGAAGCTATAGAAAAGATTAATAATTCCAAACTTCATACAATTGTATGGGATCAAGGTGATTGTAGTTGCATTATAAATAAGCTAAATAAAGCCATACGAGAATTGGGTGGATTGGATATTGCTATTAACAATGCCGGTGTATGGAATAATACAGACTGGCATACTGTAGATGAAAGCGAATATGATAAGATAGTTGATATCAATACCAAAGGTCTTTATTTTTTATGTAAGGCCGAAGTTGATTATTTCCGTAAAAACAACATCCCAGCTAAGATAATCAATATTACATCAATAGAAGGTAATCGCCCTTCATTTTTACCATATAGTATTTCAAGATGGGGAGCCAAATGTCTAACAGAGGGCTTGGCAAAAGAAGTTGCTCAGTTTGGAATTCAAGTAAATGCTATAGCTCCTGGTGTAGCATTGACAGATATTAATATGCAATTAAAACAAAATCAGAAAGATAATTTCTATTTCCCTCAACATAGAACGGGGCGTTTTACTGCAGTCGAGGAAATTTCAAATTTGGCTATGTTTTTAGCCAGTGATCAAGCTAGTAATATCGTTGGACAGACTATTGCTGTAGATGGAGGTTGGACTATATTATAATATTTATGATGAATATATTTTTTATATTGATTTTTATATTAAGTGGCGCTCTTTTTGCATTCATTTTGAATGCTCTCTATAAACGGACAAATGACTATCGAAACATTTTTGCTGATACAAAGAAGTTTCGTAATGATGATAGTATTCCTAATGGATTACAACTAGTAAATTTGGGTAGTAATCATCCTAAGTTTGGTTTCAATTATGATGGATTGAATGTGAAGGCGATGAATTGGGCTGTAGGTCCTCAATCATTGGAATATGACTTTGCTATACTACGTAAAGAATGCCATCATTTAGCTGATAATGCCGTTGTATTGATACCAATATGCGTTCTAAAAATGTTTTTGTATCGACATCCATTTGGTGAACAGCTAAAGTATTATGGTATATTACCGGATAAAGATATTGTAGGATATTCTCAAAAAACAAAGACTGCATATATTGATTATCCTTTGCTGTTTCATCCAAAGAAAATCAAGCGATTAATCAAGGATATTCCTGCGGCTTCTAATCGTTTGCTTATTGATACAAATCCTATGGATAAAAAGCAGTTGAATGCTGATGCTGATTTTTGGATAAATTGCTGGAATAGGGAATTTGATATAGACATTAATAACCTGGTTCTCTCAGATATTAATAAAACAAATATCAAGCGCAATATTCATCTGTTGCATGAGATGATTCAGTTTTGTTTGGATAGAAAATTGCGTCCTGTAATCTGTATCTTGCCTGTTACTGATTATTTGGGCAATAGATTCTCAGAAGATTTTGTCAATAATCAGATTTTGGCTTATGTCAATGAGGCCAATACTCAAAAATGTCCAGTATTAAATCATTTGAAGGATAGTCGATTTACAGATAGTTCATTATATATCAATTCATTCTTTTTCAATCTTCATGGCAGAAAACAGTTTACCAAGATGATTATAGAGGAATTGAAAGACAACCAAATTTTATGAAGGAAATAATAGAAAAATCTAAGTGTTGTGGCTGTAATGCATGTGGTGATGTGTGTCCAAAGGGAGCCATTACCTTTCAGACTGATAAGGAAGGTTTTTGGTATCCAGAGATAAATCAGAACCTATGTATTGATTGTGGGTTGTGCCAGAAGACTTGTCCTGTGTTGACAAAGGCAGATAATGTAATCCGTTATGACGAGCCTTTAGTATATGCTGCTTATACCAAAGATGAGGCTATTCGTACAGATAGTACATCTGGCGGCATTCATTCGATGTTGGCATTGGCTATGTATGAGCAGAATGCCTATATTGGTGGAGCAATATACAACAAAGATCATACCGTAAGACATATCGTTTCACCAGACCGTCAACTACTCCCTGAAATTAGAAGTTCCAAGTACCTCCAGAGTTCAATGGAAGGAGTTTACAAGGAGGTTCGAGATTTGTTGAAGGCTGGTGAAAAAGTATTCTTTTGTGGTGCTCCATGTCAGATTCAAGGATTGTATAAGTTCTTGCGCAAGGAGTATGACAATCTGACCACCTGTGATTTCATCTGCCGTGGTGTCAATTCTCCTAAGGTATTCCTGTCTTATATGGATATGTTGGAGAAGCAATACGGTTCAAAGGCAACACAGATTAAGTTTAAGAACAAGAAGTGGGGTTGGCATAACTTCTCTATGCGAGTGAACTTTGAAAATGGACAGGAATATTGTAAAGATCGTTGGCATGACCTATTCTTCATTGGTTATTTGCAGAGCGGCAATTTTGCTCGACCTTCCTGCTACCAGTGTACCTTCAAAGGCTTTCCGCAAAAGGCAGACATTACATTGGCAGATTTTTGGGGAATAGAGAAAATTGATCCTTCAATGGATCAGGATCGAGGCACTTCTCTTGTGATGATAAACTCAGATAAAGGTAAAGCTCTGTTTGATGCTATCAAAGATAAAATCAATTGGCGGCAGTTTACGATGAAGGATGCTGAAGCTGGTAATCCTGCATTAAATTCTTCCTTGACTCCAGCTAGACCAAACAGAGATGCCTTCTTTGATGCATTAGATAATATGCCATTTGATAAGGTAGCAGAAAAGTTTTTCCCTTTGCCTACATTCAAAAATCGATTAAAGAATAAGTTAAGAAATGATGCCCGTAAGTTGAAGAAGTTGTTAAAGCTATTCAGTACATTGGGCGTATCTGTTAGAAACTGGAAAACTTTTCTTTCTCTTAATATATTTTCTTCTCATGTAAAAAGAGGGAAAAAACTAGTTGCTAAGATTTTTCCACATGTAACTATAGAATTACGTAAAGGCTCTGTTTTGAACCTAAATCAAACTTTGACGCTTGGTAATCCACAAGTAAAGGGATCACATAAGGAAACGAGATTGTTGTTAGAAGAGAATGCGACAATGACAGTCAAAGATCAGTTTATGATGTATGCAGGTTCTTATGTAAGAGTCATCAAGGGTGGACATTTAATACTTCATGGTGGTTTCATCAATGAGAATGTACAGATTACCTGTGGCGATAGAATCGAAATCGGTAAGGATTGTGCTATTGGTCGTGATGTAGTGATTCGTTCATACGACGGACATACGATAGAGCAAGAAGGTTATAGAATTTCTGAACCTATTGTTATCGAAAACCATGTATGGATAGGACAGGGCGCACAGATATTGAAGGGTGTTCATATTGGCGAGGGCGCCATTGTCGCTGCAGGCGCTGTTGTTACAAAAGATGTGCCAGCTCATGCCGTTGTAGGCGGTGTTCCTGCAAAGGTTATCAAGGAGAATGTAAAGTGGCATTAATAATTGCATATAATATGAAAATAAAATCACTAACATTACCATTAATAATGGTGATATCTAATCTAAGTTTGAAATGTCATATAAACTGATTCGGGGGGGACTCTGAGAGTATCAACATGTTGCGATTCCCTCTCGCCATACTTGTAGTATTCGTTCATGGTTTTGGAGCAGATATTGATGTTTCAGAGCTTCATGCCAGTGGTTTAACAGGATTAGCAGTCTATGATTATATCCGACTGTTCTTTTCGGTAGTAATAGCCAGAAGTGCTGTACCCATCTTCTTCATCATATCGGGATACCTCCTCTTCCGGAAGGTTGAGGGGTATAGCAAACAGGTGTATGTCGGGAAACTGAAGAAAAGATGGCACAGTCTCGTAATCCCATACCTCTCATGGAACGTGCTCATCGTGCTCTGGACTTTGGCGTTCAAGCTGGGTGGCATACTCCTGCATGGCAAGCCATGGAGCGGATTCGGCGATTATTTCCTTCAGAATGGTTGTCTCCACATGCTTTGGGACAGCAGCGTATGGGATGAGCGGACCACTTGGCTCGGAGTGGAGACCCACAACAGCGGTCCTGTGCTCCTGCCTTTCTGGTATATGAGAGACCTCATCATGATGGTCGTTCTATCGCCCGCCTTTTTCTGGCTTATCAAGAGGTTGCGCTTCTTCTTCATCCTCCTGCTGATGGCTGTTTATGCCTTCGACATCAGGGTGGCGTGGATGAGCGGTACTTTCACGGCTGCGGGATTGTTCTTTGGTTGTGGTGCTTATTTCGCCATCATGAAGCAAGACTTCACCGATGTGCTTTGGAAGTGGAGATATGCGATAGTACCGTTGGCAGTGATTCTGATGGCGATGCAGACTTATACTGGCTCGGCGATAGGCGACAGTGTTTCGAGGATGATTCATCCGTGGTTGGTTATCTTCCAAAGTGCGGCTCTCATCATCGTGGCTTCAGCGATGTGCAGGCATCAAGGCTTGTATCGATGGAACAAGAAGCTGGCTGGTACCTCCTTCTTTATCTACGCCCTGCACCCTTTCATCCTTGGTTATGTGATAGCAATTATTAATAAGGTGGCGCTGATGAGTGATGCCTGGTATATGCAGATCTTCTGCTATCTCACTGCTCCGTTGGCATGCGTAATTGTATGCGTAGGAGTGTATTGGGGAATGAGATTGTACATGCCAAGTGTGATGAGAGTGCTGATGGGGGAGAGAAATGATGTGAATAAACAAAGAAAAAATCCCAACCCATAAGCTTTTTAGGACTTACAGGCTGGGATGATTTTGAACACGAATCTCTCGAATCTCAGTAAGCATGATACAATATAACATTTTTCAAAAAACTGATAGGTGTAACCATTTGTAATATAGTGGTGACGCTGTATTGGTGATATACAATCGAAAGTCTCGATAGAGAAATGGTCGTAGGATAGATTGATAGAGGGATGGGAAAATCCATTAGAAGGGCGAATGGAGAGTCTAGGATAGAATAAACGAATTAATAACTTATAGAGTCTCAGATATGCAAACTGTCATGAGCAATTTTATTAAGCTACTTTTCTGATTGTTGCAGGGAGTATCCCGAGACTTATTTTAATGAGATATACAAAACTATGAAGATAGGAATATTATCATTAGTTCTCCATACAAATTATGGAGGAATACTTCAGTCTTATGCATTGCAGACGGTACTTGAACGTTTGGGACATGAAGTTTATGTTTTTAATAGAGAGCAGCATTATGATAAAACAAGATGGAAATATATTCCGAAAAGATTTGTAAAGAGAATCATAGGTCGTGACGTTGTCATATTTCAGGAAGCTCGATATAAAAAGGAAGCTCCAATAATTTGTCAGCATATTTGGAATTTTCGCAAGAAATATATTCATGAATGTATTATCAAATCATTCGATGAAATAAAGAAAATGAACCTTGATGCTATTATTGTTGGTAGCGATCAGGTTTGGAGACCTTGTTATTTTAAAAGTCAATGGAATGCTGGTATAGAAAATGCTTTTCTTTCTTTTACACGTGATTGGAAAATCAAAAGGATTGCTTATGCGGCTTCTTTTGGCGTGAATGATTGGGAGTTTTCAGATCAAGAAACTCAATTGGTTGCTGAAGCAGGAAAGCTATTTTCAGCTATCTCAGTAAGAGAGGACTCTGGGATAAAATTGCTGAAGGAAAAGCTTAATTTAAACTCTATTCAGGTATTAGATCCAACTTTGTTGCTATCAAGAGATGATTATGTTAAGTTGGTAGAAAAAGCAGATATAGGTAAGAGTTCTGGTAATCTCTTGACTTATATTTTAAATCCAAGTTCAAAGAAAACAACTTTTATAAATGAAGTTGCTAAAGCTAAGGGCTTGATACCCTTTTCTGTCAATAATTCAAATGTCAAACAAACCGCTCCGATTGAACAGCGAATAATGCCATCTATAGAAAAATGGTTGCAAGGTTTTAATGACGCAAAATTAGTGGTAACAGATTCTTTTCATGCTTGTGTCTTCAGTATTATATTTAATAAACCTTTTATCGTGTTAGGAAATCATGAACGAGGAAATGCTAGATTTGATTCGTTGTTAAAGTTGTTTGATCTTCATGATAATCTTGTTGTAAATCTTGATAGTTACAGTTTTGAGCGTATCTTATCATCACGTATAGAAAACAAAAAAATAGAAGAATTACGTATCAAATCAATACAGTTTTTAAAACAGTTTATTTAATGGAAGCAAATTATATTATATTAGCCAGCATAGTGTTGTTTTTAACTGCATTTTTGCTATATAGCATTAGATTTACCAAATTTATAGGATTGGATGCCTATTCTTTTGTTTGTATGTTTTATGCTTTTTCTGCTTTTTGTAGTTTTGTATTTTATAACGCATCTAATGGCTTGTTTAGAGATTATTATAATATAACTATACCGCCAGCAATTTATTGGAATTTTTGTATATTAGTATCTTTCTTACCGTTGAGAAAATATTGTGTTTCAACCCCGAAATTGATAGTTAGTAATAAGCAATATTTCATAATAGACAAATTGTCGGTATTTATGTGTGTTATTGCTATATTACCTTTTGTAGAATCTATATTACATTTACCATCGATATTAGCTAATCAGAGCGCAGTTGCTGATATTTATGACAAAAGACTTTCGGGTATAGCAACAAATGATTATTTATCTTGGTTTGGGCGGAAGTTTTATTTTATAGAGATGTTGTTTTCTTTAGTAACACCATGGCTATTGTGCTTCCAGTTGAAGAAAGACAGGCTTAATAAAAAACTAATTTTTGGTTTGATAGCTTGTGTATTAACAGATATTATTCACGAAATGTCTAATGGTGGTCGATCTGGATTAGTTCAAAATTTCTTGTATCTATTTATGGTTTATATGTTATTTAAAGGACAAATGTCGCCAAAGGTAGTTAAGAAAGTGAATTTTTACGGATTGATAATATGTGGGGTTGCTGTAATGGGCCTTATGGTAGTAACTTTAGCAAGATTTGCAAATGATGATAGTGGAAATATGGACAATCCATTTATTTGGATGTCTTTATATGCCGGTGAGGGGCTGCTAAACTTTAATAATAACTATTGGTATATCAATCCTCCTTATAGTGGTTATGGTGTTAATTCATTCTTAATGGGTATAATCGATGGGCATTTTAGAACTGTAGAAGAATCTTGGGAGGATGGTTTTAAACTTGGAATTCAAGGTAATATTTTTTATACATGGGTAAGCTCTTTCTTTTCTGATTTTGGAAAATACGGAGCATTGATAATCATTTGTTTGATGTCATTTGTATTATCAACATTTCGTTCTTATAAGAGGAAACGGATTTCTGTTTTTTCATTAGGCTTACTTTGTCTATATTCAAAGATATTGGTAGTAGGTGTTACTTTTTATACATATACAACAACTTACAACCAGATGGCCTTATACATAGCAGTCGTATTCTTATTATATCTCAATAAAATGAAAAAAATATAAGATGAATAGTTTGGTTACATTTATATTACCTGTATATAATGCTGAAAGTACTATATATAGGTGTTTAGATTCAATTCTAAAGCAGACTTATTGTGATTATGAAGTTATAATTGTCGATGATGGAAGTATTGATAATTCTGGTAAAATTTGCGATAGCTATTCTTTAAATGACAATAGGTTTAGAGTTTTTCATAAGGAAAATGCAGGAGTTGCTTCTGCACGGCAGCTTGGCGTGTCTTTAGCCACTGGGGAGTATGTCATTCATATTGATTCTGATGATTGGATAGAGTCAAATATGTTGAGCGATATGATGAATGAAATAAGTGATGCCGATATCCTAGTTTCTGATTATTATTATAATACTAAGCATGGGCAGACATATGTTAGACAGGTAGATTGTACAACATCTGAAGAACTACTGGAGAAAATTATTAAAGGCGAAGTCTTCGGTTCTTTGTGGCATAAACTCATCCGTCGTAATTTATATCAAAATATAGAATTCAATACAGATTTGACTTTCTGTGAAGATCAATTGTTGCTGTTTAAAATACTCACAACTTACCAATGTAAAGTCATTAATCTACATCAGGCTTATTATCATTATGAATGTAATGAAGGTTCTATTACTCAAAGAACAGATCGGGATTATTTTGATAATAAAATTAAATATGAAGACTATGCTTTACAGGTATTGAGTCCTTTGAGTTTCAGATATATTAGGGATATTTTTGTTCTTGATCGTTTAAAATCGTATTCTGGTCCTATTCAGAGTAAGATATATAGTAATAGTGAGATAAAAGCACTTGTTAATAGATTGCCTAAACCAAACGTAAGTATGATTAGGCTTAAGTTTGTTTTTGTAAACCAAATCTTATTCTTAATTCAAATTCTTAAGGCTCCAGTTGTGATAAATAAAATATTAGTAAAAGTTTTTAGAATTATTAAAGTTTTATAGATATGAAGAATTTTTTATTGTTGATTTATCGTTGGTTCTTGACGTTTTTTAATATTGTTCCTTATTATTTATTAGGGCGTCGTTCTTGTAATGTGCAAAAAATAAAGCAACTAAAAAATAGTTGTTCTGGTAAACGTTGTTTTATTGTATGTAATGGACCAAGTTTACGTCCTGAAGATTTAGATAAAATTCATAAAAATGGAGATTTATCAATTGGCATTAACATTATAGCAAGAATTTATCCAAAAACAAAATGGAGACCAGATTTTCTTTTTCTAACAGAGGATGGTGCTTATAAAAAGAAAAATGCAATAGTGCGTAATTGTGAAGCTGGTCTAAAAATATTTAAGGATATAAATTATTTGCGATCACTTAGTTTTAAAGGCAATAAGGTTTTTGTAAGAATTAAGAATTCAAGACACTTGTTGGATAATCCCAAATTTACAGAAGATGTAACTGATTATTATTATTCTATAGCTTGTACAACTTATGAAACTTTTGAATGGGCGCGACATATAGGATGTTCCGAGATTTATTTGATTGGTTGTGATATGTCTTATGCTGTAAATCTTAATCGTGATGGGTCTATATATTATAATAATTCTGGGCAAAATCATTTTTATGGTAAAGATATGGATACTCAAAGTCATATCAAACCAAATCCTACTTGGGAGATGAAAGTTGCGTTTGAGTTTGCTGAGGAATATTCCAAAGAACATGGCTTTAGAATTTATAATGCAACTAGAGGAGGTGCATTAGAGGCTTTTGAAAGAGTAGATTTTGATTCGTTATTTAAATAATATTTTTTAATTATTATATATAATACAATGAGAATTATTGGTGTTATTCCTGCCCGTTACCAGTCTTCTAGACTTCCGGGCAAGCCTTTGGCTGATATTTGTGGTAAGCCTATGGTCTGGTGGGCTTATAATCAGGCAAAAAAGGTAGAAGAGTTTGCAGATGTATTTGTTGCTACGGATGATGAGCGTATTGCTGATTGCTGTAAAGAGTATGGCATGAAGTATGTTATGACAAGCAATACTGCTCCTAATCATATACATAGAATCTGGGAGGTGACTAACATAATAGAGGCAGATTATTATGTTAGTATTAATGGTGATGAACCTTTAATTCTTCCTGAGAATATTAAGGCTGCTTTGCCAAATGAAATCGTGTCAGACAAACCTTATTTTGGTAGCGTTTATAGAGAAATTAAAGATCCTGCAGAATTGATTGACATTGCTAATGTTAAGATAGTGCTGGGTGTAGATGGCAGATGTATGTATCAGTCAAGATTGCCTATTCCTAGCCCAAAAGGTTCTCTTTTGTTTAAGTATAAGAAAGCTATTGGAATAGAGTGTTTTAACAAGTTAGCTCTTGATTTCTTTGCCCATGCTCCGATGGGTGAGATGGAAAAGATTGAGGATATTGATCATCTTCGTTTTTTGGAAAACAACGTTCCAATCTTTTACAAGAAAATTGAGTCAGAATCTCTTTCTGTTGATACAAAAAATGATTTGGAAAAAGTTAGATGTATTATTGCTGATAAATTAAAGAATCATCAAATGTAACTACTCAGCACCCCCTATGGGCATGAGTAATCGTCTTACTGTTGTACTACAGC
>ERZ780131.3-NODE-3-length-63126-cov-17.2127_pt1 | contig 63126 bp, 62 predicted proteins | sample MGYA00433081_ERZ780131 | MGnify/ENA primary metagenome ERZ780131 (study PRJEB29588, sample SAMEA2147193) | human gut metagenome | biome: human gut; feature: human-associated habitat; material: faeces | place: Denmark | collected 2008/2010 ... | reverse complement strand
AACCCAGGGCGTTGCCCTGGGCTAGGAGCTTCTGCCCTTTCAGGGCGTATGGAGACATCTTTGCCTACTTTTAGAACTACTGCCCTTTACCATTGATTCAGGGTGCGAGGGGATTTCATCCTATTTTCCGGGCACAAAAAAAGATTGCATCAGCGAAAATACTTCCAACCAATGCAATCTTCAGTTTTCTTTAATCTAGAGGCTAAACACTTTCTTACGAGAAAAATCACGGAAGAAAAGAGCCTAGCGTCGGATTTACTTCACCTTTGCAACGATAGCCTTGAAAGCCTCAGGGTTGTTTACAGCGAGGTCAGCGAGAACCTTACGGTTGATCTCGATACCAGCCTTGTGAAGAGCACCCATCAACTGGCTGTAGCTCATACCATCGAGGCGAGCAGCAGCGTTGATACGCTGGATCCACAATGCGCGGAATGTGCGCTTCTTGTTACGACGATCGCGATAAGCGTAGGTAAGACCCTTCTCCCAAGTGTTCTTAGCTACTGTCCATACATTCTTGCGAGCTCCATAGTAACCCTTAGTGAGCTTCAAGATTCTTGTTCTTTTTGCTTTTGATGCAACGTGATTTACTGATCTTGGCATAATTTTTTTTCTTTAAAAGTTCGACTAAAAAGTTAATAATTAACGGAGGCAGAGCAAGTCGCGAACCTGCTTCAAGTTTGAACGGTCTACGAGAGTCTCACCAAGGAGATTTCTCTTCTGCTTCTTTGTCTTCTTAGTCAAGATGTGACTGTGATAAGCGTGATGACGCTTGATCTTACCTGTACCGGTGAAACGGAATCTCTTCTTTGCGCCGGAATTAGTCTTTACTTTTGGCATTTTTACTTTTAATTTTAAATTGTTATTTATTATAGCGATGGCAACGCATATACCAGGGCGTTACGCATCTTTTTTTCTTAATCCTCTGTTCCTTCTGCGAGTTTCTTCAGGGTATCGCCGCCTTTAGCATTGGCGAGCAAGCCATTCTTCTCAGCATTAGCAGCGCGCTCTGCATCTGCAGCAGCCTTAGCTTCAGCCTCTCGCTTCTCACGGTCCATCTTCTGCTGGCTCTTCTTTGCAGTAGCAGCCTTCTTAGGACTCATGTAGAGGAACATCTTCTTACCTTCAAGCTTTGGCATCTGCTCCACCTTTCCGTACTCTTCCAAATCATTGGCGAAACGGAGAAGAAGAACCTCACCCTGCTCCTTGAAGAGAATAGAGCGACCACGGAAGAAAACGTATGCACGAACCTTGTTGCCCTGGTTGAGGAACTCCATAGCGTGCTTGAGCTTGAACTGATAGTCGTGCTCATCGGTCTGAGGTCCGAAACGGATTTCCTTGGTCTCCACCTTTACCTGCTTCTGCTTCATTTCCTTTGCATGCTTCTTCTGCTGGTAAAGGAATTTAGAATAGTCAACTATACGGCAAACTGGTGGTTGCGCATTAGGAGATATCTCGACTAAGTCAAGCTCTTGCTGACGTGCCAACTCCAACGCCTTACGTGTTGGCATCACTTCTGCTCCACCATCACTCACTACTCTCACGTCGCGTGCACGAATCTGTTCGTTTACGCGGTACTGATTTTTCATTTTGTCATTTTTCATTAACTATTCGATATATTCTTTTTTGTCTTTTTGATTAAACGGCTGCAAAGTTACGATTATTTTGTGAAACCACCAAATTTTCAGTAGGTTATTTTCATTTTTGCCCGCAGATTCTTTGTTTTTCTAATGGATTTAATGTTTTAACCCCACAGATTGATATATTTAATCCCGCAAATTGATATATTTTAGTCCCACAGATTTCACAGATTAACACAGATCTTTATGATAAAGAAACTAAATCTGTAAAAATCTGTGAAATCTGCGGGAGATTAGAAAATATCAATCTGCGGGATTACTCCTCAGCTGCCTTCAGCTGCTCTGCAACCTCGGCATTGATGCGCTGAGCGAACTCTTCCATGCTCATGGTAGCCTGTTCGCCACCACCCTGCTTACGCATAGATACCAAGCCCTCGGCACTCTCCTTCTCACCAACGATGACCATGTAAGGAACACGCTTCAACTCGTTGTCGCGAATCTTGCGGCCAATCTTCTCGTTACGGTCATCAACCAAAGCACGAACGCCCTGCTTGTCAAGATACTGACGTACCTTCTGAGCATAATCGTTAAACTTCTCAGAGATAGGAAGAATTGCAACCTGGTCTGGAGTCAACCACAATGGGAAGTGACCGGCGGTATGCTCGATGAGAACGGCTGTGAATCGCTCCAGTGAACCGAATGGTGCACGGTGAATCATCACAGGAGTCTTCTTAGAGTTATCCTCGGCTGTATACTCCAACTTGAAACGCTCTGGCAAGTTGTAGTCCACCTGGATGGTACCCAACTGCCAACGACGACCGATGGCATCCTTTACCATGAAGTCGAGCTTAGGACCATAGAAGGCAGCCTCGCCAACCTCCTCGCGTGTTTCAAGGCCCTTCTCCTTGCAAGCCTCGCGGATAGCGTTTTCGCTCTCTTCCCAAATCTCATCAGAACCGATATACTTCTCTGTATCCTTAGGATCGCGGAGAGAAATCTGTGCCTCGTAGTTCTCAAAACCGAAGATCTTGAATACCTTCAGGATTACGTCGATTACATTCTCGAACTCAGCCTTTACCTGCTCTGGACGAACGAAAATGTGGGCATCATCCTGTGTAAATGTACGAACACGAGTCAAACCGTGGAGCTCACCGCTCTTCTCATAGCGGAATACGGTACCGAACTCAGCAATACGCAAAGGAAGATCCTTGTAAGAACGAGGCTTGCGAGCGTAGACCTCGCAGTGGTGAGGACAGTTCATTGGCTTGAGCATATACTCCTCATCCTCCTCAGGAGTCTGGATAGGCTGGAATGCATCCTTGCCATAGTGAGCATAGTGACCAGATGTTACATAGAGACTCTTGCCACCGATACCTGGGCAGATAACCTCCTGATAGTTGTAAGGCTTCAGGAGAGAACGAAGCAACTCCTGCAGACGCAGGCGGAGCTGTGTACCCTTTGGCAACCAGATAGGAAGACCCTTACCTACACGCTCTGAGAACATGAAGAGTTCCATCTCCTTACCGATCTTACGGTGGTCACGCTTCTTAGCCTCTTCGAGAATTACCAAGTACTCATCGAGCATCTTCTTCTTAGGGAAGCTGATACCGTAGATACGGGTCATCTGCTCACGCTTGGCATCACCGCGCCAGAAAGCACCAGCCACACTTGTAATCTTCACTGCCTTGATAAGGCCAGTGTTCATCAAATGAGGACCACGGCAAAGGTCGGTGAAATTGCCCTGGGTATATGTGGTGATGGTACCATCCTCCAAGTCCTGCTCAATATGCTCGCACTTGTAAGTCTGACCGTCAGCCTTGAACTCAGCGAGAGCATCAGCCTTAGCCACCTCCTTGCGAACCACAGGTTCGTTCTTCTTGGCAAGTTCCATCATCTTAGCCTCAATCTTGGCGAAATCATTCTCTGAGATCACCTGACCCTCGGCTGGCATCACGTCGTAGAAGAAACCACTCTCTACGGCTGGACCGAAACCGAACTGGATGCCTGGGTAAAGCTCCTGAAGAGCCTCAGCCAACAAGTGGGCAGATGTATGCCAGAATGTGTGCTTACCCTGCTCATCCTCAAACTTGTAGAGTTCTACATTTGCATCCTCATTGATAGGACGGTTCAACTCTACTGTCTCACCATTAACACCGCAAGATACAACGTTGCGAGCGAGAGCCGGTGAGATGCTCTCGGCGATTTGTAAGCCAGTTACGCCCTGTTCATACTCACGAACAGATCCGTCTGGGAATGTGATTTTTACCATAACAACTTAGTATTTTTATTAAATCGCCTGCAAAAGTACGATTTCTTTTTGTAACAAGCGAATAAAAATGCATTTATTTTGCTAAACTTTGCTAATACCTCTTTATATTAAGGGCTTTTAAGACCGAAAATGCTGAGATATTGAAGTTTTCATCTGCTTTTCTACCAATAATTCGTAACACTTTGTAAAATTCAAATACATTTTTAGCCTATAAGTTTTGGGGAAACAAATATTTTCATTATCTTTGCATCCGATAACGTGACAAAATGTAAAGAAACATAGAAAATGGCAAAACCAAAGATTCTCATCATCTATACCGGTGGTACCATCGGTATGGGAAAGGACCCGATGACAGGTGTACTGGAACCTCTTGATTTCAATCACCTCGTTTCTTCCATGCCCGAATTCAAGCTCATTCAGGCAGAAATCGATGTGCGAAAATTCGACCCACCTATCGATTCCAGCGACATGGATCCAATGCGCTGGGCAGAAATCGTAAGCATGATATCCAACAACTACAACGACTATGACGGATTCGTAATCCTTCATGGCACTGATACTATGGCTTACACTTCGTCTGCCCTATCTTTCATGCTTGAGAATCTGACCAAGCCTGTAATATTGACAGGTAGCCAGTTGCCTATCGGTGAATTGCGAACCGACGGCAAGGAGAATCTGATGACAGCCATCGAGATTGCTTCTGCCAAGAATGCAGAAGGACGCCCGATGGTGCCCGAGGTATGCATCTTCTTCAACGGCAAGCTGATTCGCGGTAACCGTGCCATCAAGATCAATGCCGAGGGATTTCATGCTTTCGATTCATTCAACTACCCTCACCTCTGCGATGTAGGAATCAATTTCCAATATCACGACCATCACATTCTTACGCCGGATTACAGAAAGCCAATGGTTCCACATCTGAAGCTCGATCCGAACGTCATCGTGTTCAGTCTCTTCCCGGGTATCCAGGATAACATTGTGCGCCACGTGATGGAATCACCAGACCTCCGCGGCATCGTGATGCGTACTTTCGGTTCAGGCAATGCTCCTCACACGCCATGGATCATGCGTCTTCTGGATCAGGCTGCCCATCGCGGAGTAAACATCGTGAATATCAGCCAATGTCTTACGGGCAGTGTAGAGATGGAACGCTACGGAGCCGGCTTCCAGTTGAAAGCAGCTCATGTGATAAGCGGATACGATTCTACGGTAGAGGCTATGGTCACCAAGATGATGTATCTGCAGGGAAGATATGCAGATAACAAAAAGGTAAGAGAAAAACTGACCGAATCCCTGGCGGGCGAAATCTCTATATAGTATAAGGTGAAATCTTCATCCATATAATGAAGCAATGAAGTAAATGACAGTCTCCCGATAGTGTATACGATTAAACTACAGATTGGCAAACTGTCATTTACTTGCTCATTATGAGTCATTTAGCGAAACAAAGAAAATTACCCTACAAAACCGAATAGTATTACAGGAAATATGCAGAAAGCATTTAACGAAGGTTAAATATTGACAGTTTTTTTGCCAAAAACTTGTTGCATATCATTTTTTGTGTAACTTTGCAGCGTAGAAAAAAAGTAAAAGATCAGTATCCTTATTAGATACCAATCCGTAATATAAATTAATAAATCAACAAAACCAACAAATTATGAACATTAACAAGGTAAAGGAGTATGGTGAGTTCGTAGAAATTGCGGCTCCTGTAGAAAGAGCAACAGCTGAAGAGTATCCAACAGTATTAGGCGGAGAAATTTGGTACAACTAAGAACTTCCTGCTAAGGATTCCTATCCTTTGTAACCGATAGTTTTTCCTTTAGCAGACTTGAAACAAGAGGCTATTTTTATTTGATTCAGAACATCTTATAATTTTTAGCAGACACATTATTAGCTCAATGATAAAGGCTCAATCCTCGAATAAAATCGGGAACTGAGCCTTTATTGTGTTTATATCTTACCATCGAGATATACGGAATCGGATATTAGTGCTTACCACAGCAGCCGCCCTCTCCGTGTTCGTGATGATGCTCGTGCTTGATACCACCCTCTACAGCCTGATGCTGGTCGCGGAGCAGATCGTTCACGGTCTTCACTGGGTTGAATGTACCGAGAGGAACCTCTACAAATACTGTATTCCAGTCACTCATCGCACCATTCCAAAGACCTGGCAACTCGAGTGCCTTCAAATCCTTACCATTCTTACTCTTGCTGGAGATGAAACCGGTAGATGGGTCAACAAACTTAGGAAGATCGAAGGCATTGCCCTGGTAATCCTTGGTAGCGCAGACGAGATCTACTGGATTGAAGTGAGTACCCTCGGTAAACATCTTCATATACTCCTCGTTATTCTTGTCAATCTGAGAACTCTCCAGAATCTGAAGGCTTACGGTACCATCCTGGTTATAAGTAAGGAATGGACCACCACCAGGCTCACCTACGTTCTTAACGACACCACAGACACGCATAGGGCGGTTCAACTTCTTACGCAGATAGATAACCAGTTCGGCATCCTCCAGCTCCTTGATATCAGCCTTACGGCAGCAGAGGTCGCGCTGAACGAAGCGGATAATCTCCTCCAGCTTCTCATGGTTGTACTGACCAGAATCCAAAACCTTCAGATAATCGAAAGCCTGCTTCTGCAGAGTAACCAATACGCCTGCAATCACCTGCTTCCAGGTAACAGTCTCAGCCTTCAGGCGATCAGGAACCACATTGTCAATATTCTTGATGAATACCACATCAGCATCAATCTCGTTGAGGTTCTCGATGAGTGCGCCATGACCGCCCGGACGGAACAGCAATGAGCCATCCTCGTTACGGAAAGGAGTATTGTCTGGATTGGCAGCGATGGTATCGGTGCTAGGCTTCTGCTCTGAGAATGAGATGTTATACTTGATGCCGTAACGCTGTGCATACTTATCTACCTTCTCGGCTACCATCTGCTTGAAGAGTTCCAGGTGGTCGTGAGAAACGGTGAAATGAACGTTTGCCTCGCCGTTGCTGCTAGCATAGAGCGCAGCCTCAACCAGGTGCTCCTCCATTGGGGTGCGAACCTCGTCCTCATACTCGTGGAACTGGAGCAATCCCTTAGGCAACTGTCCGTAGTTCAATCCCTCTGGCTTGAGGAGATTAGCCACGATAGCCTTGTAATCGCCCTTCTTGATAAGGCACATAATGCCCTTCTCGTTGTTTACATGGCACTTATCGCAGAGTGCCTTGCGGAAAGCAAACTTCTTGATATTCTCGAAGAATTGTTTTTCGAAGTCAGTAGTAGGAACATCGTATGGAGCATCCAGGAACGCGAACATGTTCTTGAACATACGGCTAGCCGCACCTGAAGCAGGTACGAACTTCACAATCTTGTGACCCTCAGCCTTGTAGTCGTTCCACGCCTTCTCGTAGTTCTCTACTTCCTGAGCTGTAAGAGCCATGATACCCTTACCGATAGCAGCCGCACCCTCGAGCTTGAGGAATGGGAAGCCATTCTTGATTTGTTCCAACTGGTGTTCAATCTGCTGCTCGGAGATACCGCGAGCAGAGATTTGGTTTAGATCTTGCTGATTCATAATACCATATTTATGTTAAATTTACACTATATGTGCTACAAAGATAATAGTTTTTTCTGATAATCAGAAATATTTCCGCTTTTTTTTGTACCTTTGCATTGAAAATTTAACGAAGTAGGCGTTTTTTTAACGCCGAATCGCCATTGTTTGTCAAATTTAAAATAGAATATTGCAACAGGGTTAATAAATTATCAAAAGAGCACGACAGAAGGTCGGGGCTATCACATTACCTCTATGGGGTATCTAACTTGTTCATCAGCGGAACCGGTATAGGCGGATTATCTCCAATGATTACCGGTGACGAGATGGGGGTAAACAATATACTCTGCCTTGTACTTGGAGCAATAGCAGCTTTTGTATTTGCGTATAGTGCAAACAGAGTTATGAAGTATAACGATAAATAAGAAACAATATGGAACTATATACTATATTTATGGGGCTAGGAGCCTTGATAGGTGCCAGCTTCGCCATCTGGCTTAACACTAAGTCTGGTCAGAAGTGGATAGACGAGTTATAACAACTCAATAATATATAATCAACGGGAGGGAACGACAATGAATGAAACTACTTTTAAATTCACATCCGAAGAAAAGGAGCAGACACTCCAGATACTAGAGCGCCTGAGAACCGCAGTGGGCGACACATTCAAGCCGGGCGATGAGCAGCATCTGCGTGAAGACATACAGCATGCATTCATCAACCATCAGATTAAGCGCAATGTCTTCGGAATGAATCCAATACTCGCTGCCCTGCAAACCGCAGAAATCGCAGTAAACGAAATCGGTCTGAAACGAGATGGCATCATCGCCATCCTGATGCAGACCAGCGTCATCGATGGCTATCAGACCATCGAAGAGATACAGAAGAAATACGGAGATAGCGTAGCCCACATTATCAGTGGTCTGCTCCGCATCCACGATTTATATAAGCGCAACCCTATCATCGAGAGTGAGAACTTCAGAAACCTGCTTATCTCATTCTCTGAGGATATGCGCGTCATCCTCATCATGATTGCCGACCGCGTGAACGTGATGCGACAGATTCGTGATACCGAACAGAAAGAGGCAAAGCATGAAGTAAGCGAAGAGGCAAGCTACCTCTATGCCCCACTCGCCCACAAACTGGGACTCTACAAACTGAAGAGCGAACTGGAAGACCTTAGTCTGAAGTATCTCGAGCACGACGCCTACTATATGATAAAGGACAAACTGAACGCCACCAAGGCTTCGCGCGATGCCTATATCGCCCGCTTCATCCAGCCAATCCAGGAAAAGCTCGATGCTGCCGGTCTGAAATATCACATGAAGGGCCGCACCAAGAGTATCCACTCTATCTGGCAGAAGATGAAGAAGCAGAAGTGCGCCTTTGAGGGTGTATACGACCTCTTTGCCATCCGTATTATCCTCGATGCACCAAGAGAGAAAGAGTATATGCAGTGCTGGCAGACCTTTGCCCTCATCACCGACATGTATCAGCCAAACCCAAAGCGTATGCGCGACTGGCTCAGCGTGCCTAAGAGCAACGGTTATGAAAGTCTGCATACCACTGTACTGGGTCCTGAAAACAAATGGGTAGAGGTACAGATCAGAACCGAGCGCATGGACGATATTGCAGAGCACGGACTCGCTGCCCACTGGCGCTACAAGGGTATTAAGCAGGGAGAAGGCGGTATCGACGAATGGCTTGCCAATATCCGTGCTGCCCTCGAAAACAACGATGATCTGCAGCTGATGGACCAGTTTACCACCGACCTGAAGGAAGACGAAGTATACGTGTTCACTCCAAAGGGCGACCTGCTGAACTTCCAGAAGGGAGCTACGGTACTCGACTTTGCCTACTATATCCACTCCCGCATCGGCAATACCTGTGTGGGCGGAAAGATTAACGGAAGAGCCGTCACCTTCCGACAGGAACTCCATTCGGGAGATCAGGTAGAAATCCTCACACAGAGCAACCAGAAGCCACGCCGCGAATGGCTCAACATCGTGCAGACATCCAAGGCTAAAGCCAAGATTCGTCTAGCGCTGAAGGAAACCCAGAAGAAGGACGGTCTCTATGCCAAGGAACTTCTGGAGCGCCGATTCAAGAACAGGAAACTGGAAATTGATGAGAGCATCATGGCGCGCATCATCAAGAAAATGGGATATAAGGAGAACTCAGACTTCTATAAGGATGTAGCCGAAGAGAAAATCGACGTGAACAGCATCATCGAGAGATACATAGAGGAGCGCGACCACGACCTGAACCTCGCCAATACCAACAAGCCTGCAGAAAGTGCAGAGAATTTTGAGTTTGAGAATCCTACCGAGGAACTGATGAAACAGAGCGACGATGTGCTGGTTATCGATGAGCACCTCAAGGGCATCGATTTCGAACTGGCTCATTGCTGCCACCCTATCTACGGCGACCCAATCTTCGGATTCGTTACCATCAGCAAGGGTATCAAGGTACATCGCATGGATTGTCCTAACGCCAAGGAACTGCGCCGCCGTTTCGGTTACCGCATCGTGAAGGCGAAATGGAGCGGCAAGGGAACATCCAAGTATGCCATCACGCTCCGCATCATCGGAAACGACGATATCGGTATCGTGAGCAACATCACCAACATCATTTCCAAGGAAGACAAACTCATCATGCGAGGCATCAACATCTCTTCCAAGGATGGTCTCTTCTCTGGCAATGTTACCGTAATGATTGATGATGCTGGCAAGACCGATGCACTCATCAAGAAACTGAGCGCCGTGAAGGGCGTTAAGCAGGTAACGAGAATATAAAACCGGAATACATAAAAAAATCCCGCAGAGAAAATCTGCGGGATTTTTTTATTTCGACTTATTCAAGCGCTTGATCACAGAATAGGCATCATACAAACCAAGTTCTCCTGCCTTTGAAAGATCCTGGATGGCAGTCTGCTTATTGCCACTCTTGGCTCGTGCTATACCTCTATTATAATAAGCCTCTGCAAGGCGGTTATCAATTCTCAAGGCAATGGTATAATCATCTATTGCCTTTGAAAGTTCGTTTCTGCCTGCATGAAGATTACCTCTATTATAATAGATGTAAGCATTGTTACTGTTCTGGCGGATGGCATCACTGAAATCAGCCTCGGCAGAATGGATGTTCAGAACACCCTTGCCCTCAGCCTTGCTAAATTCATCCATCTCAGCCTGGCAGACAGCACGCTGCCAGTAAGCCAAAGAATTCTTGTCATCGAGCGAGATATAATAGGTGAAATCACTGATGGCAGCCTCAAAATCACGAAGTACACTATGAGCGATGGCCCTGCGCATCAGGAGACGTTTTTTGGTTTCATTATCGCTCGCTACACTCAACTCTGCCGAAAGTTTATCAATCATCGAGAATATCTTCATAGAACCATTCTCATCGAGTTGCTCCTTACTGCAAACGATATAAACCTTGTCTGCCTTGGTATGCTGATTGAGCGCATCAACCTCCTTGTCATAAGCCTGAACTCCATTTACATTCTGATTGTTTGGGAAATAAGAGAGCTGATACATCGGCAGGAAGGCGGTTTCTACCTGACGGTTCTGAACCTTACCACGATACTCGCTCTTATAGTTGTGTTCATACTTCGGTTCGTCATCTACTACCAGCGAAGCAAACTTATTCGGGTCAACCTCAGAGCGCTTACGCATCTCCTTCTTGGTCTTTGCGCTCCATCTCGGCTGGATTCCGATATGCTTGTTCATCTGCGCCTTGAAGATACGGAATTCATCCATCTCTGCCTTGGCTGTCATGCCCAGGCGTCGGTAACAGCTGGCACGGTTAGACAAACCGGTCCAGAAGTTAGGGAACTGGTTGATAACCATAGTATAATCCTTGATGGCTGCTCTCAGATTACCGGTCTTGTCATGCAATAGAGCTCGGTTGAAGATAGCCATGAAGTTCTGGGGTTCCATCTTGATAATGAAGTCGAAATCAGTGATAGCACGGTTATCATCACCCAACTGTACACGCATCAGTCCTCTATTATAATGAGCCAGGAAATTGTTCGGATCCAGATCAAGGGCATTGTCATAATCGCTCATCGCCCCCCTGAGGTTATTCAGATTGATACGCGCCAAAGCACGGTTAATGTAACTGTTCACATTGTTAGGTTTGAAATGCAGACTCTTGGTAAATGCCTCATCAGCCGTTTTCCATTCCTTTCTAGCCAGCGCCATATAGGCACGCGTAGTCCAGGCATCCCCATCATACGGATTGAGCTGCAGACTCTTGTCTAGCCATTTCTCAGCCTGCACGGTATCTTTCTGATGCAGATACACTTCAGCCTTGAGCGAATAAGCATTCGACCAGTCTTTCCATTTTTCCACGATGGTATCCAGTTCCTGCTGCGCCGCCTCATACTTTTTGTTTTCCATCTGGCAGATAGCCCGGTTGAACCAGTAATTTCGGTTGCGCGGTTCTAGTCTGATAGCCTCATTATAGTCAGCTATCGCATCATCAAACCTGTTTTGTCTGATGCGACAGATGGCTCTCAAGTCATAAATATCATTGATATAGGGATTGAGATGCAACGCCTCGGTGGCATCACTTTCGGCACCCGTAAAGTCATCCAGATTAAATTTTGCCACACTGCGGTAATACCAAGGCTCATACAGATAAGGCTTGGCACCGATAGCCAGATTAAAATACTTGATTGAAAGGACGAAATCCTCATAATACAATGCACTCCGACCGGCCGTAACAAGTCGGTCTACACGATATTGGGCAGAAGTCGACATGGTGCCCATTACCATAAAAAGAACCAAGAGAATCTTCTTCATCTGTTCGTAACTATCTGAAATAAAACCTATTGAATGTAGAATAAAAAATATAGTAAGCCCAATCGTCACGATTACCATGAAGCTTACTATATTTTCGGAAGAACTATCGACGTATCTTAGTACGATAGGCAGCACGGAAATTGCCCTTGATGATACTCTTGAGCTTACCTGCTATCATGTTCTTGCGAAGAGGAGACACACGGTCAACAAACATTGTACCCTCCAAATGGTCGAATTCATGCTGCATCACGCGAGCCAGATATCCCCCTATCCATTCATCATGTTCATTAAAATCCTCATCCATATACTTTACATGGATGCGTGTAGGACGAACCACCTTCTCATTGATACCAGGAATAGAAAGACATCCCTCTTCAGAAGAGTCGGTATTTTCCTCATCGAGCTCTAGGATATGGGCATTGATGAAAGCATGACGGAATCCTTTATACTCAGGGTAATCCTCGCTGAGCACATCCAGGTCGATAACAACGAGGCGGATAGGCAAGCCTATCTGGGGTGCAGCCAGTCCAATGCCGTTGCTGGAATCAAGGGTTTCATACATATTATTAATCAACACCTTGAGATCTGGATAATCAGGTGTAATATCTTCAGCCACTTTTCTCAGCACTGGCTGACCATAAATATAAATCGGTAAAATCATTATCTTCTTGATTGCAAATAATCCTGTAATATGATGGTAGCACTTATCTCGTCTACCAATCCTTTATTTTCTTTTCTCACCTTCTTCTTTACACCTCCATCTATCATGGCTCTATGTGCCAGAACTGATGTAAATCTCTCGTCATAATATTCAATTGGAATTTCAGGATGAGCCTTTCGCCAACGGTTGTAGAAGTTTTCTACTCTTGCCAGGTTTTCACTTGGCTGCCCGTTAGGTTGCATCGGTTTTCCGATAACAATGCGCTCCACCTGTTCTTTCTGAATATAAGTTTCGATATAAGTGAAAAGTTCATGTGTAGAAACTGTGGCCAACCCATTGGCAATAATCTGCAATGGGTCGGTCACAGCCAGTCCGGTACGTTTTTTACCGTAATCTATAGATAAAATTCGCATTAATCTACGGATATCTTATCCTTATATAATATCAGATTACTTCTTAAGGAGTAACCAAGCATCAGGATACTCACCAGCGCGAAGCTGATTGCGGCTCTTGACAGCAGCAGCCTTATCAGCAAATGTAGAAGCTACCACGCGATACATGTTACGCTCTGTGTTCAGGGCGATCTGAGCATCGTAGCCAGCGCTCTTCAATGTACTAGCCAATCCCTCAGCGTTAGCCTTGAGAGAGAAAGAACCAACTACTACGCTATAGCTTGACAAGCCAGAACCTGAGATGAGAGAAACATCCTCAGAACGAACAGTAGCATTATCAACCTCAGTCTGCTCATCAGAAGGAGCCTGAGTCTCGAGAGGAGCTACAACTGGTTCCTGAGCAACAGGAGCCTGAGCTGCCTGCTGTTCCTGCTGCTGAGCCTTCTCATATGCCTTCTTGTATGCACTTTCCTTAGATGTACCACAACTTGCGAGCGCCAAAACTGCGCACATTCCCATGCTTAATACTGTAATTTTCTTCATAATTCTTATTCGTTTTATTGTTTATTATTGTTATTCATTCAATATAAATTCCGCGTTATATTTTTTACTCTGCGAAAATACAAAAAAATGCCCGAAAAACGAAGAATATGCCGCCTAAAGTTTGTTAAATAAGGCTATTAAAACATTTTTAATGAAAAATTAAGGCTAAAAGGCTTGTTTTTTAAAGAGAATTTAGTATATTTGCATTGTCAAGTGAAAATGACAAGAATATAATCGTTTAACGTTTAAAATTTATAGCATATGAAAACATTAGGTTACATTGGTGCTTTCCTCGGCGGTGCTATCGCTGGTACAGCACTCGGTTTGATTTTCGCTCCTGAGAAGGGTGAGGATACACGTAGTAAGATTGCAGGTGCAGTAGACGATTTCTGCAAGAAGCACGACATCAAGTTGAGCCGTAAGGACGTTGATGATCTGGTTGACGATATCAAGGACGCAGCTCCTGAGGTTTAATCATCACCTATCATGATGTTCTCTAACGATAAAAATGTAGAAACTATCGGGCAGCTCATTGAGGTGCTTAAACATTACATCGGGCTTCAGAGCGAATTTCTGAAGCTCGATATTGTGGATAAGGTGGTACGCCTGCTTACAGTCATCACCATGACGGTGGTACTCCTGGGCTTACTTACGCTTACCCTCATTTACCTATCCTTTGGCGCTGCTTTTGCATTGGCAGACTTAATAGGTAGTCTGACTTTCGGATTCTGCATTGTTGCTGCAGTATACCTATTTATATTAATATTATTTGTAATTTTCCGCCATAAGTGGATCGAGAGACCATTGGTCAGATTTCTGGCCAGCCTCTTAATGGAAAAATAACCTCCTTTTCGCAACATGACAAATCATTCAGAAATCACAAAATATAATTCCTTAAACGATATCCGACTCAAAAAAGAGGCGATACGCAAGGAAATTGATGCCGATGATGCCAAGATTCAGACTTTATGGAACTCGCTTTTCACAAAACCTGAAATCCTGTCACGCAATGCGAGTCCTAGCAAGCGACTGCAGAGTTTGCTGCAGGTGGGAGCAGGAGCATTCGACGGTGCACTGTTGGCTTGGAAACTTTACCGGAGATTCAAACCTCGGAAGAGATGAATCATATACCGTTTTGGGGAAAGGAAAGATGCCTTGGAAAAAGGTATTTTTCAGTCATCCAAAAGGGGATAAAAACAAAAAAGGGTCGCCGCTGCGACCCCAATACCTTGTTAACCTTAAATCTAATACTATGAAAAACACACATGCAAATATAGAAATAATCTATGATACTCGCAAATTTTTCTTAGCAAAAGACCTATTATTTTAATTTAATTAACCTTTACCAACCTATTTTTTAAACTTTTTTCAATAAAAGTTCATCTTTTTTCTACATATACCTCCATTCCATCGAAGCCAAATTCAAAGCCTTCGGACAGCCTTTTATTCGCCTCATCGTGAAAACCTATCTGATGAGTCACATGGATAAAATAAGTATGTTTTGCTCCTATCCTGCGCGACACCTCAATAGCATCAGATACAAGCTGATGACTGTGATGTGTTTTCTCAAATCTGAGTGCGTTAATTACGAGTGTTTCCACACCTTCCAAATAAGCATATTCTTCATCACCCATAGATTTCATATCAGTAATATAGGCAAACTTACCAAACCGATAGCCGAGAATAGGCATCTTATCGTGCATCACACGGATAGGAAGAAACTCAATGTCACCTATCTGATAATGCTCATGCGGATGAATGGTATGCAATTTGAGTTTAGGAACTCCCGGATAGAGTTTTTCTGCATTCTTCGGAAAGCAGTAAGGCATCGTATGAGGCAGCCCCGCAGTAACGATTTCATCGCCATAGATATTAATATCACCAAAGATACAGAAAGGGCGCAAATCATCAATACCACCAACATGATCGTAATGGATATGCGTAATCAGGACGCCATCTATCTTTCTGAAAGGCACACGCAACAACTGCTGTCGGATATCAGGTCCGGCATCTATCAGAATACGGGTATTCTCCGTTTCTATCATTGCTGCACTGCGCAATCTTTTATCATGCGGATCCGTACTTCGGCACACTTCACAGTTACATCCCAACGAAGGAACACCGCCCGATGTGCCTGTACCTAACAAAGTTACCTTCATTAATTATCAAATATTTTTCTGAAAACAACCGAATTCTTCACTTAACATTCACTTCCGGATGAATCTCTATGCCAAACTTCTGCTTCACATCCTCCTGGATGGTCTCACAGAGTTTTACGATTTCCTCGCCCGTAGCGCCGCCACGATTCACTAGCACCAGTGCCTGCTTATCATGCACACCGGCCCGTCCCAGACTCTTTCCCTTCCAGCCACACTGATCAATCATCCAACCAGCCGGAATCTTTTCATGAGAATCATCGATTGTATAATGAGGCACACCCGGATAAAGAGCAGCCAGTTCTTCGTACTTAGCCTTCTCTACAATAGGATTCATAAAGAAACTGCCTGCATTACCCAACACCTTAGGATCAGGCAATTTTGCCTCTCTAATTTCTATGATGACATCACGAAGTTGCTGGGCTGTAGGCTCAGCAATACGCTTAGCCTCGAGCGCAGAACGGATATTACCATAATCCAGATCCGGACGGAAGGTTTTCTGCAAACGGTAAATCACATGCGTTACAAGATACTTATCCTTCCACTCATGCTTAAATTTACTCTGACGGTAACTATATTCGCAGTCAGCATTATCAAACACCACTACCCTGCCCGTAGCTATCTCAACTGCTTCCACCTTATATATAATATCCTTGGCTTCCACACCATAGGCACCGATATTCTGGACCGCGCTGGCACCTACTTCACCCGGAATAATACTCAGATTCTCTGCTCCATGATAGCCATGCTCTACGGCATAAGCTACCACATCATCAAACACCTCACCACTACCACAGGAAAGGAATACCCAATCCGGATTGCACAAAGCATCATCCCCCTCTGCAGCTGCCAAAGTCTTGTTGTCAAGAACCTCAATACCCATAATAGCCGAATGGAGCACTGTACCAGCATAATCACCGGTCAGCAAGAGATTGCTACCACCGCCCAGAATGAGCAGTGGCTGATCTGCCTCTGTCAGCAAGCCCACTATTTGTCGGGCTTCCTCAACCGATTCATACTCCAGAAATCTGCTGCATTTGGCATCGATGCCAAACGTATTGTGAGCCAAAAGGCTGTAGTTACGAATATCCTTCATATCTGGTTAAAACTATTACTACTAACTAAAAAGCTACATATTCAGTTTGATCAGTTCCCATTTTCCTCCAATCTTTTTGAAAGTAAGAGAGGTTTCCATACCATTGGCAATACCACGAATCACGAAGATTTTCTGGTTGCTCTCGGTATATTTCTGACCATAGATTATATTGTAAATCATGCCGTGAGGCAGTTGAGGCGCAAAGGCAGGCCATGTTTCCGGGTCTATATCGCCTGTCATCGTACTGAAATCATCATCAGGATCAGGACCGGTAAACTTCACCGGATTATGGATATGGCGAGCCTGGAAAGCGGTATCAGTAGCAAAATGGCCGTAAAACTTCAGGAAACTGGCATTATTATTCTGATACATAGGCTTGTAGCAGATGCTAGTCATCATCCACTGACCATTGATGCGATTAAACACAAACTGCTGAACTGTCTTTCTACTATAGAACACCTTTTCTATTACTACATGATCGATAGTAGTATCCTTCATCAGTTTCATCTGTTTCTGATTATCAAAAATCAGCGTGTAATAATCCTGACGCATGAAGAAATGCTCCATCTTCCAATGTTTTTTTTCTATCTTCTTGGTCAGTTTCTTACCGTGATATACCGGCAGCGGGAAGACAATACGACTTTTCTGCAACTTTCTGTTAGCTGCAAAATTAAACACGAAATCATCAAAAAGCTCGTCAGCCGCCTTTGGCATCGGAGTCTCCTCTATCAGCTGTTCTGTAGAGTCCATCGCTTGGGTGTCGGCAATCACCGAGTCGGATGAAGCCGAATCAATGGCAGGCGCAGGCTTCTTATCTGTGCATCCCACAGACGTGAAACAAACGATGGTAAGCACCGCCATTAACACCGTTAATAAACAGAGTTTTTTCATAAACCTATTAAATTTCTCAAATTTTCCATGCAAAAGTACAACTTTCTTTTGAATTATTTCATCTTTTAAGCAAAAAATGTTATCTTTGCAGTCAAAAAAGATAAAAATATAGATATGTTATTAGAAAAAATAGACGAACTCTTGAAAGAAGTGAGCACTTTGACTGCCCAAAACGCAGAAGAAGTAGAGCAGCTTCGAATCAAGTATCTGAGCAAGAAGGGCGAGATTAACGCCCTTATGGCCGACTTCCGCACAGTGCCAGCCGACCAGAAGAAAGAGGTTGGTGTAAAAATCAACGAACTGAAGAACGCAGCCCTTGAGAAGATCAACGGACTGAAGGAGCAGATGGAAGAAGCCGAGGCATCGTGCGATGATATCGACTTGACCCGTACCGCCTACCCTGTAGCACTCGGTACCCGCCATCCACTCACCGTAGTGAAGAATCAGATTATCGACATTTTCGCTCGCATGGGCTTTACCCTTTTCCAGGGTCCTGAGGTAGATGACGACAAGCACGTATTTACGATGCTCAACTTTGCTGCCGACCACCCAGCCCGCGACATGCAGGACACATTCTTTATAGAGAAGACCAACAGCGACGACGTTACCAAGAATGTGCTTCTCCGCAGCCATACTTCTGGCGACGAGGCTCACTATATGGAAACTCATGAGCCACCTATCCGTGTGCTCTGCCCAGGTCGCGTTTACCGTAACGAGGCTATCAGCGCCCGCGCTCACTGTTTCTTCCATCAGGTAGAAGGTCTCTATGTAGATAAGAACGTAAGTTTCACCGACCTCAAGCAGGTGCTCCTTACCTTTGCCCGTGAGATGTTTGGTGCAGATACCAAGATTCGTCTCCGTCCTAGCTACTTCCCATTCACAGAACCTAGTGCCGAGATGGATATCTCCTGCAACATCTGTGGCGGTAAGGGTTGCAACTTCTGCAAGCATACCGGATGGGTTGAGATTTTAGGTTGCGGTATGGTTGACCCTCATGATCTTGAGGCTTGCGGTATCGACAGCAATGTCTATACGGGTTATGCCTTCGGTATGGGTGTTGAGCGTATCACCAACTTGAAATATCGCGTGAGCGACCTTCGTCTCTTCTCTGAGAACGATACTCGTTTCTTGCGCGAGTTTGAGTCTGCGAAGTAAAAGATACTCAACATATAAATTAATTTATGACTATGAAGAAAAATTTAACTAAACCTGTCATCGCAGTCCTGCTGGGCGCCTTGACATTCTGTTCTTGCATCGGCTCATTTGGTCTGACAAATTCCGTACTTGACTGGAACAAGAGAGCAACAGACAACAAGTTTGTAAACGAGATTATCTTCGTGCTTATCTCTCCAGCTTACGCAGTATGTTCATTTGCAGACCTTCTCGTTATCAACTCTATCGAGTTCTGGACAGGTGACAAGGTGATTGGTCAGGTAGGAACCACTAAGGACGTAATGGGTAAGGATGGTCGCATGTATGCCATCAAGACATTGAAGAATGGCTACGAGATTACCGACCCAGATGGTGAGAAATCATACTTTGTGTTCGACAAGAAGCACAAGAGTTGGTCATACAGCAAGGATGGCGATATCCGTGAGCTTTTCAGCTTCAACGAGGACGGCAGCATCCAGGCTTGTTTGCCAAGTGGCGAGAAGATCAACGTCCCAGCAGATGCCAATGGTTTATACCAGGTTCGCATGGCTATGAATGATGGTTTGTTCTATGCATTCAACAAGTAAATAATCATAATAATTCCAGCCCGATAAAAGTCTCTTTTTATCGGGCTTTTTCATAATCTCCTTTCTCTTTTCCTAAGCAAATTCATATTTCTCCGGTCCCAACCAAACTCTCCTTAGAATGTCCAAATGTAAAAAAGTGTTTAAAGAAAGCAAAGAAGTGCCTTCACCACCCTTCCCCCGTAACTCTCTGACCATCAAAAGAATCGCCAAAAAGGTGAAGGGTGAAGGTTTGAAAATTCTTTTTATATATACGCGTGAAGGGTAAGGGTAAAAACCGAAAAAAAGACCCTAGGGTCAAAAATCGGAAAAACCCTAAAAAAGAATATAATATAAAGTTTAAAATATACCCTTCACCCTTCACCTCACAAAAATCACATCCAAAATTCTGTTCTGTATGCAACAGAAAATCATCTGCAGGAATCTGTGCCGGGACATATAATCAGGAGACAATTCTCTTTCGGAGATATTTTCCTATTTATCGGAGATATTATTTTATCCTTCGGAGATAATTTTCTATTCTTCGGAAATATTTCTTCGAATTTCAAGATAAGGCATAAAAATATAATTTTCGCCAACTTTATTTCCCGAATCCACACAATTGTCACAAATCGCATAGCTATGAAACAGAAAAGAATGTATCTTTGCTGCATCAATCATAAAGGTTGATGTAGTTATGGTCTCGTCATGACTGCCAAATCGGGCTGACGCAAATGCATTACAACCAGTGACATTCATCAAAACTTGCAACCATCTACAATATTTTTCAGTTTTTCTCGTTAATAAAAGTATGAAAAATAGATTATTGATACTCACAATATGCCTCATCGCAACCATAAAGATGATGGCGCAGGAGTTTACCCTTCACGGCAAAGTGGTAGACGAGAACAACCAGCCACTGGAGTTTGCCATCGTTTCGGTGGCTAGCCAGGGAAAGACTGCCGTTACTTCGCTCAAGGGAGACTATAGCCTCAAACTGCATTCTGCAGACAGCGTGGTTGTAAAATTCTCATATATCGGCTTCAAGACAAAAACAAAAGTGCTGAGAAGACCGCGAGGAAAACAAACCCTACAGGTGGTACTTCGCGAAGCATCCACCACCCTCGATGAGGTGAATATCAAGGGAGAGAAAATACAGTCGGACCAGATACAGGAGCTGAAGACTAAGGACATGAAGATGACGCCATCTGCCAACGGAAATGGGGTGGAAAGTCTGGTTCAGCAACAAGCTGGCGTGAGTACCCACAACGAACTCTCTTCGCAATACAATGTGCGTGGCGGTGCCTTCGATGAGAACTCCGTATACATCAACAACGTAGAAGTATTCCGCCCATTCCTGGTTCGCAGCGGACAGCAGGAAGGCCTCTCCGTCATCAACCCTTATATGGTAGATAAAATCGGTTTCTCAACCGGAGGATATGCTGCCAAATACGGAGACAAGATGAGTTCGGCTCTCGACATCACCTACAAAACCCTGAAAGCAAAAAGCAAGAAGCCTGTGGTTGAAGGCAGCCTGGCTGCCAGTCTGCTGGGTGCTGACGCATACATCGGTCTGGGAACCCAGAAACTTTCATGGCTCAACAGCGTGCGCTACAAAACTACCTCTTACCTGCTCGGTTCGATGGAAACCAAAGGCGAATACAAGCCAAACTATCTGGACTATCAGACCTATCTGAGTTACCAGCCCAACAAACGCTGGAAGCTTGACTTCATAGGCTACATCTCTGATAATCACTACAACTTCGAACCGGAAGACCGAGAAACGAAGTTCGGAACAATGGAAAACGTAAAGAGCTTCAGAGTATATTTTGACGGTCAGGAGAAAGACCGTTTCCTCACCTACTTCGGTACACTCGGCATTACCCGCCAGTTTACAGCCAACACCAGTCTCTCGCTTCTGGGCAGTGCTTTCTATACCAAGGAACAGGAGAAATATGACATTCAGGGACAATACTGGCTCGACGAAACCGAGACTTCAGAAAACCTGGGTGTAGGTACCTATTTCGAACATGCCCGAAACTATCTTACAGCCCGCGTGATGAGTGCCAAACTGATGCTCAAGCACAAGGTGAAGAAACATCAGATAGAGGCCGCAGTAAGTCTGAAGCGTGAACATATCGAGGAGAATTCAGTAGAATATGAGATGCGTGATTCCGCAGGATACAGTATTCCTCACAATGGCAAAGACCTCTATATGGTTTATTCACTGAAGGCTCGCAACGAACTGAATGCCAACCGCATGGAAGCTTATATCCAGGACACCTACCGTTTTTCGGGAGGAACAGCCGACAGTACCGGGAACGGACAGACACATTACACCCTGAACTATGGTATCAGAATGAGTCATTGGAACTTCAACAGAGAAACCATCGTGAGTCCTCGTCTGTCTCTCGCCATCATACCAGCCAACCATGAGAATACAACTCTCCGTTTTGCGGCAGGTCTGTATTATCAGGCTCCATTCTTCAAGGAATTGAGAGATACATCTACGGTGAACGGCATAACCATCGCATCGCTGAACGAGAAAATCAAGAGCCAGCGAAGCATCCACTTCATCGCAGGCTACGACTATAGGTTCAAGATAGGAGACCAACGCTATAAATTCTCCGCCGAAGCCTATTACAAGGCTTTGAGCAATCTGGTTCCTTATTCGGTTAGTAACGTGAAGGTAGTTTATTACGGACAGAACGAATGCAGCGGTCATGCAGCAGGACTCGACTTCAAACTCTACGGAGAATTTGTTCCGGGTACCGATTCCTGGCTCAGTCTTTCGCTCATGGATACAAAGATGAAATTGGGCGGCAAGAGCATCCCTTTGCCTACCGACCAGCGCTATGCCGTAAACCTCTTCTTCACCGATTATTTCCCGGGCAGCAAGAAGTGGCGCATGTCTTTGAAACTCGCCTTTGCCGATGGTCTTCCTTTTGCAGCCCCCCACAGAGAGCTGGAGACCAACAGTTTCCGTGCCACTGCCTATCGCCGTGCAGATATCGGTATGAGCTATCAGCTGCTCGACAACAGCCGCCGGGAGAAGAAGACCTTCCTGAAGAATGTGATGCTGGGGGTAGATTGCCTCAACCTCTTCGGCATAGACAACGTAAACAGCTATTACTGGGTGACAGATGTAACCGGTCAGCAATACGCCGTACCTAATTATCTTACCGGCAGACAGCTCAATGCCCGCATTCTTTTGGAATTTTAGGACCAAATAATAGTGATTTTTCACATTATTCTAAATATTTAACCGTAGATAGTGCGCTATCTGCGGTTTTTTTCGTATCTTTGCGCCCGAATTATACGATGTCGGTTCGTCCGCTCATCCCATGGATTCAGGAAACCATTCTATAAAGAATAAAGAAATAATACATAATAATCAATTATGAGCAAACAAGTAGAAAAGATTAAGGAGCTGATCGCTAAGCGCGAACAGGCTCGTCTTGGCGGTGGCGAGAAGGCCATCGAGAAGCAGCATGCACGTGGTAAATATACCGCTCGTGAGCGTATCGAAATGCTGGTAGATGCCGGCAGTTTCGAGGAGTATGATATGTTCAAGTTGCATCGTTGCACTAATTTTGGCATGGAGAAGAAGCAGTACCTCGGTGATGGTGTTGTAGCTGGTAGCGCTACTATAGCCGGCCGTCTGGTTTACGTATATGCTCAGGACTTCACCGTAAATGGTGGTTCACTCTCTGAGACTATGGCACAGAAAATCTGCAAGGTAATGGATATGGCTATGACTATGGGTGCACCTGTTATCTGCATGAACGATTCTGGTGGTGCTCGTATTCAGGAAGGTATCTGCGCCCTCGCTGGTTATGGTGAGATTTTCGAGCGCAACATCCTCGCTTCTGGTGTTATCCCACAGATTTCTGCTATCATGGGCCCTTGCGCCGGTGGTGCCGTTTACTCTCCAGGTTTGACCGACTTCATCATCATGAAGGAGCAGACTTCTTACATGTTCCTGACTGGTCCTAAGGTTGTAAAGACCGTAACTGGTGAGGACATCGATGCAGAGCACCTCGGTGGTGCATCTGTTCACGCAACCAAGAGTGGTGTAACCCACTTCGCTGCTAAGACTGAGGAAGAGGCTATCGAGATGATCAAGAGCCTGCTCTCTTACATCCCTAGCAACAATACAGAAGAGGCTCCACGCGTAGAGTGCACAGACCCAATCGACCGCATGGACGATACTCTGAACGAGATTATCCCAGACGATCCAAACCAGGCATACGATATGTATAAGGTGATTGGTGCTGTAACCGATAACGGAGAGTTCTTCGAGATTCAGCCTAAGTTCGCCAAGAACATCATCACAGGTTTCGCCCGCTTCAATGGTCAGAGTGTTGGTATCGTAGCCAACCAGCCAGCAGCTTACGCAGGTGTACTCGATGTAAACGCTAGCCGCAAGGCAGCACGCTTCGTCCGTTTCTGCGATGCCTTCAATATTCCTATCGTATCTCTCGTTGACGTACCAGGATTCTTGCCAGGTACAGGTCAGGAGTACAATGCTGTCATCCTTCATGGTGCACAGTTGCTCTACGCTTACGGCGAGGCTACCGTGCCAAAGATTACTATCACATTGCGTAAGAGCTATGGTGGTAGCCACATCGTGATGGGTTGCAAGCAGTTGCGTGCTGACTTGAACTTCGCTTGGCCATCTTCAGAGATTGCTGTAATGGGTGCCAGCGGTGCCGTTGCCGTTCTCTGTGGTAAGGAAGCTAAGGCTAAGAAGGAAGCTGGCGAGGATGTAAAGGCATTCCTGGCTGAGAAGGAGCAGGAGTATACTGACAAGTTTGCTAATCCATATCAGGCTGCTCAGTATGGTTACATCGATGATGTCATCGAGCCACGTAACACCCGTTTCCGCATCTGCCGTGGTTTGGCTCAGCTCGCTACCAAGCGTCAGAGCTTGCCAGCTAAGAAGCATGGCTGTATGCCAATGTAATAACAATGAGAAATGTTGAATGTTGAGTGTAGAATGTTGAGTTATATACAGACTCAACATAACAGAAGGGCGCAAGACTAATTCAACACTCAACAATCAACACTCAAAATTAAAGTAAAAACGAATGGATAAGAATATTTATGCTGCGATTGCCATGGCTCTCTATGAGTACCAGGGCAATAACGTACACGACAAGGAGCCTGGCATCATCACAATCAAGCCACGTCAGACGATGTGGAACGCCAAGTTCTTGAGTTTAACAGCTAAACCATAAAGATATAGAAATGAAAGAGTTTAAATATACAATTGACGGAAAAGAATACAAGGTTCAGATTGACGCTGTTGAGGGCAACATCGCAAGCGTGAACGTGAATGGCGAAGCTTACAAGGTTGAGATGGAACAGGAGGCTGAGCCAGAGAAGAAGAAGGTTGTGCTTGGTCAGCCAGCTGCTGCATCTGATGATGCTGAAGCTACTCCAGCTGCCAACGTTAATACAGCCAACGCAGTGAAGGCTCCTCTCCCTGGTACTATCACCAGCATCGAGGTAGCTGTTGGTCAGGAGGTGAAGGCAGGTGATACTGTTGTCGTTCTCGAGGCTATGAAGATGCAGAACAACATCGAGGCTGAGAAGGATGGTAAGGTTACTGCTATCTGCGTTAAGCCTGGTCAGGCTGTGCTCGAAGAGGATGCACTCGTAGTAATCGAGTAAATCAAGAATTTGAGAATTAGAGAATTATACTTCCAGATTCGGGATTATAATTCGGGTTCTTATAAAGAATATCAAAGGTCGCAAGCTGTTAATTGTTTGCGACCTTTTTCTATACTGCTGTATGAGCATAAACTGCTATACAAAGTAATTTTTTACTAAAGAAAAAAGACATAAAGTACTATAAAATGATAGATTTAACAGAAGAACAGATAGAAAGATACAGCCGCCACATCCTCCTTCAGGATGTAGGCCTCGAGGGGCAGGAAAAGCTCCTCAATGCCAAGGTGCTCATCATTGGTGCCGGAGGATTGGGTTCCCCAGTTGCCCTCTACCTCGCTGCGGCTGGCGTGGGACATATCGGTATCGTGGATGCCGATGTGGTTGACCTCAGCAACCTGCAACGACAGGTCATCCACCAGACCAAGGACTTGAACACCCCTAAGGTGGAAAGCGCCAAGGAGAAGATGATTGCCATCAATCCTGATGTGGAGGTAACAACCTACCATACCTTCCTCGCCTCAGACAATGCCGAGGAAATCATCAAGCCATGGGATTTCGTCATTGATTGCACCGACAACTTCCCGGTGAAGTTCCTCATCAATGATGCCTGTGTGCGACTGGGCAAGGCATTCTCGCATGGCGGCATCCTGAGATTCCAGGGGCAGACCTTCACCCATCTTCCAGGCACGGCTTGTTACCGTTGTTTCTTCAAGGAGCCACCTCCAGCAGGCGCTGTTCCTACCAGTAGCCAGGCAGGAGTCCTTGGTGCCATCGCTGGTATGCTCGGAACCATCCAGGCTGCCGAGGCGTTGAAGTACTTCCTCGGTGTGGGCGAACTGCTCACCGACCGATTGCTCACCTTCGATGCCAAGACGATGAACTTCCGCACCATCAAGGTAAAGAAGCGTGCATCCTGCGAAATCTGCGGCGACCACCCTACCATCAATCATCTCATCGATTACGAGCAGGCTGCGTGTGATTTGAAACACCACTAAGATTTAGTGATTATTTTCGAATAAACACATATAACAAAAAGCAAAGTCACAATACCCAGCTCTATCAGCCAGGTATTGTGACTTTTTTTCAGAACCGTCCCAAAGCCCAACAAAGAGCAAAAACCTTGATTATAAGATACTTTATAAAACATTTCTCCCATTTTTCTTGCATGATTCAGATAATAATCGTAAATTTGCAGCAGATAAAATACGCAAGCTTATGAAAGAGAAAAGATATACATTGCCAGAAGAGCAGAAAGATGCAGCTTTCGCAGCAGAGCCTGCACCAGCCTATCACGGAAATGCCGCCATAGCACTTCCCGAGGATGAATGTGCAGAAGAAGATTTTGACTGGAACAAGATTCCTGTTGGCTGGCATCCGGCTAATGAAGAAGAAGCCATGGCTAGGATTGAAGCTATTGAGGCGGAGTATGAGAATGGGCAATATATTGATGCTGAAGATTTTGAAAGAGAACTAATTGTACAATATCCATGGCTAGCATAACACTCTATGGTGAGGCGGCTCGTCGTTTCCAAGAAATGGCAGACGAAACAGAGCGCAAATATGATATTAGTCCCAAGCGAGACATCAAAAAAGATCCTCGCTACCGTGCTATGCGCACAATACTCGAAAGGTCTAACATAAAATAGAACATTGCAGGTGGTTCAGGAACGGGCTGAAAGCCCAAAAGCTCTTAGCCCAGGGCAGCGCCCTGGGTACACTCGCAGTCAGCAATGCGCCCTGTAAGGGCAAAAGCTTCGTATAACACTCTATATTAGAACACATAGAAATAGCGTTTAAGGTCACAATTTGCGACCTTAAACTATTGGTTTTCAACTGTTTTATTTATTTTCCTTTCCTCTTATCACCTCCAATACCTTTCCGAGATGATAAGTTACCAAGCCATCCTCATAGGTGGTGTCCAATACCTGAACCACGGCACTATTCCTATCCGAATGATAACCCACATAAAACCTTATCGCATCAAAACGACGGAGATAACGCTTGCCATCAGCCTCATCAATATAAGTATATTTGTTAAGCGTGGTCTGCTTCAGCGAACGGTACTCCTCGGTCTTCACACCAGATACAATCTCCTCGAAATACTGTTTCTCGATAATCAGCGTCAAAACCTTCAAGCCCGACAGATTTAACTGCGATGGCTTTTTCTCTATCCGCTGCTCTAGACATTGCTGTTCCTTATTGTAGGAAAAGTAGATGATAGTGCCATTCATGATTTTCTGAATGATACTGTCGATGATTTCCAGCGGAACCTGATACCATTCCGTAGCCTCATGCATCTCTCCCTTATCATCAGCCACCCTGAAACGGAAGTTCACCGTCTGCAACACCTGATGCACCAGGTCCTCAAACTTCTGGGAGTGCATGTTCACTATCTTGTAAGTGCTTACAATCTCTACAGGTGCCATCAGATAAGTAGGCTCGTGCTCGGCATTTGCCACACGTTCCTCTACCCGATTCGTAGAGAAACCTATTTTATATAGATTTTTGATGTTACGAATTTCCGGATTCTCTGATTTCGAACGAAGCACGTAGATATACCCCGTCACCTGGTCTTCCTGCTTCACATCCTCAGGATTGAAGAAATGAGCATCCGTCTCCTCCAGAGTTTCGGTGATGGCATAACCACTTGCCACCACACTCTTGCGAAGTGTCTGGAGATAGATATCCGACTCTGTACCATTTTCATAGATACAGCGGGTTCTGCCATCGGGCAAACCATTAGTACCCTTTTTCTTCTCAATAATCTCATATAACAAAACCATCTGACCATCTACAAGATAATAGCGTTCAGCCAATAAGCTCGTCGTCTTCGAGATTCTCTGCAACTGTCGCTTCCCGGTCTTCAAATCCTGATGCACCTGTTCGAAGAGCGGCTTAAACTGTGCGAAATTCTCACACAGTTTTCTTTGTGCCACATGGTCGGGCGCATCCTTCTTCTGAGCCATCACGCCTTTCATGTCGGCAGGCACATCGAAGAGTTTTGCCTCCTGATAGGAAACATCCATCAAGGGATCGCTGAATATATCTTCTAATTCTTTATCTATATCCATATCACTATATATATAATAAGGTGAAAAACTATAGCCTATCCCAACAGTTGATACTCATCATACTGTCTGAGGCTATCTGTTGCCTTGGTTCGCAGAGCCTTGAGCGATGCAGCAAGCAACTTTTCTTTCAAGCTACCATCTGCTGTAGGTTCGCTACCATGCTCTGCCACCCACTTGTTGATTTCAAGCAATTTCTGTGCCAGCCTGTCATCGGGCGTCGGTGCCTTCGGTTTCGGACGTACATCCGCCAACAAGGGGTCATCAAATATCTCTAATAATTCTTCTGGCCAATCCATTTATGTTAATGTTAAATGTTACTTTTCCGGCTCATACTCCAATCCCATCATCTTTCGAATCTTCAGGTTCTTGAGTTTCTGGAATGCAGCAGCCAGTTCCCTTACCTTCGGGTCAGGGTCGTTGATGTCTGGGCGCAGACCGTCATGCTCTGCCACCCATCGCTTATAGGGCCCCTTGAATAGCATCATCGCCTGTTCGATGGTCATATCGAATTTCTGTTCAGCCATCGTGTCCTGGATAATCTTCAGGGTCTGCTTATCCACATTCTTCGACAACACTTCGTAAGCACGCTGGAAAGGGTTGATGGAATCAATCAGATTGATGCTCAACTGGTCGATGTTAATCATTCGGTTTGCCAGTTTGATGAGGCGATTACCTTCCGACTCCTTCTCCTCATCGTTTGCCGAAGCATCGAAGTCGATAGGATTTCCCTTATCATCCACCACTTCACCACCCTTGACAAGGGTATCAAGCAGCAGGCGCTGACGAACTTCTTCCACTTCGTCCTCGCTCAAATCCGGATACTTTTCACGAATCACTTTCGGAATGAGCGTTTTGGTGATGGTTTCAGCCGTAGTACTTCCGCTGATGGCTTTCACCACCAGTTCGTCTTGCAAGATAGAAGCCTTCAAATCATCCAACTGCTCCTTTACAATCATCTTCGTCTTCTCGCTCGACAAAGGTTTCAAGCCCTCTATCACCAGGGTACGGGCATCCAGCGGACTACCCTCATCACTATCCACATCCTTCACCGTCTTGAAATGCCAACTAGGCGCCATCACCTGCTCCATCAGAAGCGATGCGGTAATGGCTTTCAGAAAGTCGTTCACCGCCACCTTCACATCGGGCTGATTGGCATCAGGCATTCCTATCATGTTCACAAACTTAGCCGTTTCCTTGCCTTCGCAATCACGGGTGCATCTTCCGATAATCTGCACCACTTCGGTCAGCGAGCCACGCACACCGATGGTCAGACATTCCTCACACCATTGCCAGTCGAAACCTTCCTTGGCAGTACCCAGAGCGATGATAATATCTACATCATCACGCTTCTTTATCCGCTGTAAATATCCCTGCACCAGATTGCGGGTCTCGGCGTGGTCTTCCACCAGATCGGCTACCTTCAGCAGTCTGCCGTCCTTGGTTCTGATGTGATAGATGCCGCCATTGTTGTAATCCCGTTCCTCTACATTACCGATAATCTTGATGATTTCATCCACCTCCGTGTATTTACCCAAACCGCTGGATGCTCGGGAGTTGACACTCGGAATATGGATGATGGTCTTCTTGGTAGTATCCAACACCTCGGCGATATGGTCGAGATAACTGCCATGATAGAAGTGATAGCCCAGAACGAGGTTCTTGAGATATCGATAACCATTGAGTTGCTGATAATAGTTGTAGGTTACCGGGAAGAAACGGGCCTCATCCTCTGCCCTCAATACCGGAACGCCATCGCCTCGGAAGTAACTGCCCGTCATGGCAACAATATGACCGGTGGAATTATTCATCACTCGGCGCACAATATCGCCCAGTCCGCTGTTCACATCAGCACTTGTATGATGAAACTCATCTATCGCCAAGAGGCAATCATTAAACTCCTCGTCGCTTATTTCCTTCATGCCGTTTCTTAGTGTGGCATGGGCGCAAACCAGGATATTGTTTTTATCTTGATGGAAGAATTTCTTAAAGCGTACTGCCTTCTCTTTCTCGTCTTCAGTATCGCAAAGATTATACTGTTGCGTTACCCTCCAATCGGCAAAGAAACCATACTTCATCAGGTCGGTATTTTGGAAAGAGCGGCCGATACTCTTTTCCGGCACAGCCACCACTACCTTCTTGATGCCCTGATTATTCAGTTTATCCAGGGCGATGAACATCAAGGCGCGACTCTTGCCAGATGCTGGTGGCGCCTTGATAAGCAGAAAGCGATGGTTGCGGGCTTCGTAAGCCTTGGCTTGCATCTCTCGCATACCGAGTTCATTGGTATTACTCGATTTACCCGTTTGCTGATACTTGATATCAACGATATTATCATTTATCTTGTTCATAAGCCATTCAAATTATTACTTGTTAGCTGTCATTTTCTCATAGAGTTTAAAGAGGCATTCCAATCGAGTCTCATCATTTGGGAACGGAGCGCCAGGATAGCAGCTTTCTACGATGGCATCCAGTTCCTCATGTGCTGCACGCAAATCCTCCGGCATCTTTTCCGGGTCGTAAAGATCTGCAAGCGTCTTCTCGGGATAGTTTTCACGAGCCAGAAGCACATTCGTTGCCGCCTCTTCTATCTCAGACTTCTTGGTGTCGGAGATGGTTGGGAAGGGGAAAGTGTTGTAGCAGAGACCTGCGGAATATCTGTAATCAGTCTTTAATCTGCCTCCTACAGTACGAACCCATACCATGTGCATCTCGCTGGTGAGGATACCAAAGAGCCATAATGATGCATCATAGATGGCGAAGGCTGAATCAGAAATAATATCTTCCTTACCTAAGAATCCCATAGGAATATATTTTCGTCTTTCAGAAGATACACGAGGAATTATGATAGCATCCGTTGGTTTATAAGCGCTAAAATAAAAATGATTAGGCTTATCAGCTAGTAGACGAGTACTTTTCTCTGTACTTTTCTCCCTATGCTGTTTTACCTTTTCCAAACGAGAAGCAATTTCGGGAACATCACAATATCTTTGCATTTCCGAATCATTAATAAATATACACCAACGTCTCTGACCATTTATGAATTCATAAGAACCAATAAATCCTTTTATTACTTCTGCAAGTGAAGAGTTCAATTCTACCAAATGTTCCTTCTCATTCTTGTCTAATATCAAATTACCTCCATCATTCGGCATACTACCAAATCTTAATTCCTGAAAGCCTTCAGAGATTGGCTTAGACAATCGATGAAAAAATAAAGAAGGACCAGATGTCAGATAAGGATTTATATTATAAACCTTTTCTTCATTTTCTTCACTAAATAAGCGTTTAATTTTAGCTGTTCCCTTTTGCTGAACTCCAATAATTACGCATATTACCGCAGCCTGATACTTTGCATTATTAGTCCATTTAAAAGATTTGTATGCAAAAGCTATTTCTGAATTCTGTAAGATTGATTCCCAAAGCAAAGCAACCTGTTCACCTTGGCAAATAGAATTTGTCGAAACAAATGCAAACTTTGCTTTAGGATAATTGTGAATAAACCGATTTCCTTTTTCAAACCAACAACAAATATAATCCAAACTTTTTCCTCTATCATTAAAAACAAGATGCATATCAGCTTTTTGGTCTGCGTCTTGGTTTCTGCTCCCCAGATACGGCGGATTACCAAATATAAACACTTCTTCATCCTTGGTATGCGGGCATACTACCTCCCAATCCATTCTACAGGCATTACCACATTTTATCTGGTTGATATTATGCAAAGGCAAGGCAGCAACATTCACACCGAAATCGGCGTGAAACTTGTTGTTCATCTGATGCTCGGCAAGCCAAAGGGAAAGCATGGCTACCTCATGAGGGAAGTCGAGAAGCTCTATTCCGTAGAATTGATCCAAGTGGATGCAAGAACCATCTATGAAGTCTATCATCAGCTCAGGCTGGCACTTCTTACGAAGATGCAAGATATCCATCTCCAATAAGCGCAACTGCTTATAGGTGATAATCAAGAAGTTGCCACTTCCACACGCTGGATCGAAGAACTTCATCTTACTCATACGCAACAGCAAGCGGTCGCACCCCCTGACAATAGGCTTGCATTCCGCCACAAACTGATTGATGGACAATACGCTCATGTCATACAGGTTTTTCTTCTGATCGTAAAAGTCCGTCAACATCTTGTATTCGGCACGCAAATCATCCATAAAGAGCGGATTGATTACCTTCATGATATTAGGCACACTCGTGTAATGCATACCCTCCTTGGCACGCACATCAGGATTCACCACCGCCTGAATCATACTACCGAAAATATCCGGATTGATGTCCTTCCAATCCAAGTCGCCGCATTCGACGATAATCTTTCTAGCTTTATAACCCATCTTTGGGATAGGAATGTCTGAGGCAAAAAGACCGCCATTCACGTAAGGAAACTGATTGAGTTCCTTGGTAAGTTCTTCCGAACGCTCCTTATCAGGCACATTCATCACCTGGAATGCCTGACCTAGCATCTCGCCGAGATCGGAACCATCTTCCTTGGTAAATTGCTTGATAAAGTTGGTAAAGAGATTTTCGGCAAAGATACCTGTGTCTTCGGCAAAGAAGCAGAAGAGCAGACGGGTAATGAAGATGTTAAGGTCGTGCAAGTCGTCATCACTATTATATTCGTTATAAGCACGAATCTCATCATGTAGCTTGGCAAGTTTCTCAGCAGCCTTCACATCGGCAGGGTTTTCTGCCGTAGTGTGTACTCGCTCCACGTTCATCAAGGGATAGAAGAAGCCAAAGTCGCTATGCATCTTGACGAGTTTCTGCTCGTAAGTATCATTCTCACGAGTATCATAAGCAAGGAGGGTTTCACCATCGCTCACCGCAATAATCTTTGGTGCAGCCTTCTTTACCTGAGCATCGGTCTTCAATGCCTCCAACCTGGTGGTAAGATGCAAAGTATCTACAGCCTGATAGCAGAACAAGCCTTTGATAAGCAAGCCGTCGAATGTCTTCAAGACACCCTTTCCTTCCTTGTATCTCGACACATCCTTTTCGCTTTTTCCAAAAGCCTTCAGTATCTCGTAGCCAACCTCAGAGGCTGGCACCACTTTAGTTTTAAACGATTCTAATCGGGATTCGATTTCCTTATAGCTGAGTTGCTGTTTCTTTGCCATAACTTCCGTTGCCGATGGGAGCATAGCAAAGCCTTGCCATCCTATTACTCCACCGATTCCCGAAAGCAGAAACCATCTGATTTTAAAAGATTATTTTGATTCTAGTCCAGCCTCATCGCAAGATAAGGAATAGGATAACTGATTAGCTATCAAAAAGGAAGGCGTAGGGAATCTATCACTCGCATAATCCTTGCCTATTGAGGTTCTGGTAAAACCCTGGTGTCAAGGATAAGAAGCAATAGAGCCTACGCCAAGCGGGTATATATATGATAGCACAGAGCGTACCCCCTCCAGACGAAGGGGCACACCTATGCCATGTGTATATACACAGTGGGTAGACGCCCACTGCTGTCTCCCTCTGAACACCTTTTGTAATTTACCAGATTTCAATAGGTCAGAAGAAAACGTAGAGAACGTCTTTCTTAATTATGATAGGCCAAGCCATGGACTTTTACCTAGCCAGCGACTCATCGCCAGCCATCCACGGCAAGACAACTGCAAAAGTACGAAAAAGAATTGGGATTTGCAAGAAAATCGGAAAGTTTCTTGCAAATCCCAAATAAAATTGGTTATAAAGCAGCATATATTCAAGGCTTTTGCCCTTACAGGGCGCAGGGGGACAACGCCTTAATACCCAGGGTGTTGCCCTGGGCTAGGAGTTTTTGGGCCTTCAGCCCGTGCTTGAACCACATACAAAGGTTCAATGATTTACTTCTAAACCAGGCATTTTATACTCATGACTAAGCCTCCAGATAGTCCATCATATCCTCCAATGTATCGAAGTTCTTGACATTGCCCCTCTTTACATCCATAATAGCTTCCAACAAATCGCCCTCATACACTTGTGGCCTAGTATGCTTCTTATCATCCATAAAACGAACCAGACGTACATAGCCAGAGCGACAACCCTTCGACTTTTCCTTCTTGGAACAATCAAAAGCGTTCTTAAAATCTATAGTAATCTGCTCCATGATTATTTGGACTTTAAATTAAACATCTATTTTAATACTATCCGTTACACTTATTCAGAATAAGGCGTTCTCATATGCTCATGCTTCCATTGCTCAATAGTTTCTTCATCTATCAAGCCCTCATCCCACAATGCATCTGCGGCATCAATCGCTTTTTGCGCAAAATATCGACTATCTGTCGTCATAACACTATCATTTTAAATATTTACCCATGTTTTACTTATGAGTAATCAACGCTTCCATATCTTTGATAAAATTCTCTATGTTGACTCTCTAGCATAGCATCACCCCTTCCTCTTCCACGTTATTATAAAAAGGACTGCCTTTTTTGCTGTTCCAATCCTTCATCGAATACACAATCGGGTGAATCATCTGATTGATTTGCCATCCCAATTCCCAAAGAGGATAGGTGTAATTATCATGATCCTGCTCATCTATCTTATCCTTGTTCAGAAGCACAAGGATGTCCCAGTCGGAATCAGCTTTAGCATCCCTTCTAGCCCTTGACCCGAAAAGGATAACCTTGGCATCTTTCGGCATAATCGACTCCGCTTTCTTCTGAATCGACTTGAGTACCTCATCTTCAAGATGTTCCCTTGTTACTGTCGTCATAACACTATCATTTTAATTACACCGCAAAAATACGAAAAAGAATTGAAACTAACAAATATTCTGAGAGATATTTGCATTTATTCCTTTCTCTTCACCCAAACCTTGTGGCTTCCGCTGCCCATCGAATCTATTGGCAAAGTTCGGTCGGCGGTGATTTCCTTCAGCTCCAGGGAGGCGGCGGTGCGGCTCAGGTTGTTGATGTAGGCATAATCAGAGAGGGTGATGAAACCATTGGCTTCTATCACCTCCAGGGCACGGGCGATGCGCTCTTCCCTGGAATAGAGCTGCTTACGGATAACCTTTACACCACCCATATCACGCTCCAGGTCACGATCAGTTTCACGCTTCACCTCCTTGATAAACTCAGGAGACGCCTTGAAATTGATGTCCTTCACTCCCACCTTGCGGTACGTCATCTTATCATCTGGATTCAGAATTTCCCTAGGCTTCTCATCCTCGAAAGCGAGAGAGAGGGAGAAGGTGCCGAAACCTTCCAGATTCACGTTGTACCCCATGGAGAGCATGTCTGTCAGCATATCAACCACATCGGTCAATACAGCCTCCGTAGTACTTTCCGAAATACCGCGATGGTAGTTCTGCATCATCTTGACGAACTCTTTTCGGGATAGTGTACGGTTGGTCACCATCTTGGGATAAACTCTGCGCTTGCCATCATAGCGCATATCCCCCATTTCCTGCAATTTGTACTTAGCCATATCAGTTTCCTTTCCTATTTTAGTTTATTAGTATTTCTTATTGCAGCAGCCTTTACATCCGATAGTATTTATTGTTATACTTAAGAAGAAAAGACCACAAACCTAGGAAGAAAAGTATTTAATCCTAGGAGAAATCTCCGTTCATAGACATTGAACCGACATTCAAAGTCTATGAACCGCCGTTCAAAGACACAGAACGGACCTTCAATGTTTATGAACGAAGATTTCTACCTTGCAAAGATACAACTTTATCAGATATAAAACAAGACTTTTCCTGAATATCTTTACTTTTCCGGCCATAATTCTTCGTTTTTTGAGCTTATTTCTTTGCGTATCCCAAATAATTGTGTTAACTTTGTAGTCAGATTGCAAGCAAAAGGTCAAAGGATTGCAAACCAAAGACTAAAGGATTGCAAACCAAAGACAAAGCAAAAGACTAAGATTAGACATTCTTATGAGTATGAAGATATTAGCAACCAGCGACTGGCACCTGGGCAACCTGTTTCACGGCAACGACCGTCTGCCGGAACACAAGCATTTCCTGAAATGGCTCCTGGAACAGATAGCTGAACAAAAGCCCGATGCTCTCCTCATAGCAGGAGACATCTTTGATAACGGAAATCCATCGGCAGCGGCACAGACCGTTTATTACGAGTTTCTTGCCGATGCTACCCAACTGTGCCCTAACATGCAGGTCATCATTACCGCCGGCAACCACGATTCCGCCAGCCGACTGGAGGCTCCCCGCCCACTGCTCACCCGATACCACGTGGAAATAAGAGGAAACGTAAGGAAAATCTGGAAGCAGGGAGAAAGCGAGGACGATGATAAGACCGGCGGACATTGGATCTATTCCTTCGATGACCTCATCATCCCCGTAACCAACGAGGAAGGAGAAGAAGTCATCATCCTCGCCGTACCTTTCCTAAGAAGCGATGTGGTGCAGAACGCCAGCTACTCGCAGGGAGTCAACGACTTTCTGAGAGAACTGACGGCTGAGGCTCGACAGAAATACCCGGGCAGGAAGTGCATCATGATGGCACACATGTACGCCAAGGGTTCGGATATCGCCAAAAAGGATGCGAGCGAGAAAATCATCATCGGCGGACAGGAGGAAGTGGACCTGGAAGGATGGAACGATCATCCCGACTATATGACTTGCGGACACATCCACAAACGGCAACATATCTGGAACACCGACTGGGCAAGATATACGGGAAGTATCCTCCCGATGTCGTTTGCCGAGAAAGACTACACCCACGGCATCGACCTCATCACCATAGAACACGGAGAAGAGGAGGAAGGAAAGGAAACCGGCAAGAGTAAGGAATGGAAAGTAGATTTCCTGGAATACAAGCCTCAGCACGCCCTCCGCATCCTGCCCGAAGATGAGGAAGAGCTGACCTTCAAGAAATGGCAGAAGCTCATCAATTCTGAACTCTCGGAGAGAACAGACGGCGAACTGAGCGACCATTTTGACTACGTGATGCTGAAGGTGAAACAGGAGAAACTGACCAGCGATGACATCAAGGAACTGGAGAAACTCGTCAACGAAAAGGATGCCGTGCTCTGCAAAATCCAGCGCATCATCCCGCAACTGGACCTCTCCACCATCCAGGGTTCCCAGCACATCACCAGCATAGAAGACATCATCAACCGTCCTCCGCTCGACACGCTGAAGGAAGCCTTCGCCATCAGACACAACGCTCCGATGAACGAAAGACAGGAGAAAATGTTATCCGATTTATTAACGACATCATCATTATGAAATTCCTACAACTCGAAATACTCAACCTCGCTTCGCTTGACAAACAGGGTGGCGAGGTCATCAACTTTGAAGAAGGTGCCTTAGGCGAGAGCACCATCTTCAGCATCGTAGGTCCGACGGGAAGTGGCAAGTCTACCCTACTCGACGCTATCTGTCTGGCTCTCTACAACCGCGCCCCTCGCTATCCCAGGAAGAAAGGAGACAAGAACCAAAACATCGAGATTTTCGGAGCAGCCGATGCCAGCGAAAGTAATCGTCTGGCTCCTACCGACAGCCGAAACATCCTGACACGTGGCAAGAAAGAGGGCTACAGCAAACTCACCTTCCTTGCCAACAACGGCAGCATCTACCGCGCAGAATGGCACGTCAGATTCCAGAGAGTGCGCTACGAGAACGCCAAGACAGCGCTCTATAAAATCACGAGAAACGGCGAAGAAATAACGGAGGAAACTGCCGACTGGAACGAACTGCCGAACATCATCGGACTCGACTACGACCAGTTTCTCCGTACCGTACTCATCGCCCAAGGCTCGTTTGCCAACTTCCTGACGGCGAAGGAAAACGAGCGGTACGAACTCCTGGAAAAACTCATCGGATGCGAGGAAACTTATACGAACATCGCTACTGAAATCAAGAAGGCGAAAGACCAGGCGACGGATGCCTACAACCAGATGGCAGCATGGGTGGAAGCCGTAAAACAGAACCTGCTGAACGATGAAGAACTTGCCCAACTAAAGGAGGAAATCGACCGCCTGGAAAAGGCAGAGAAGGAACTCGACAGCCAGTTGCAAGCCATCTCGAAAGACCTGCAATGGTTTGAGGAAAACGATAAGCAAATCAAGCAAATCGCTATCTGCCAGACTGATATGGAGCAAGCAGCTAATGCCATTAAAGCGATGCGAGCCCAGATTCTCCGTCTGCAGTTGCACGATGAAGTACAGCCAGCCGTCAACCAGCTGCAGGAAGTAGAGCGACAGACGCAAAGCATCCACGAGCAGGAAGAAAACATCCTGAAAGCGGAAGCAAACATAAAAAGTCAAGAGTCTGCCATCAGCGAAAGCGAGAAAACTCTCACCAGTCTGAAGGAAGCAGTCGGCAAGGCACAGAAACAGCTGGAAAAGGCGATGCCGGTCATCGCTGAAGCAAGGGCGCTGAAAACAAAAATGGAAGCGGCGATGCCGAATCTGAAAGAAAAGAAAGAGGCATTGGAGTTGGCACAGAAAGAGAATCTAACTGCCCAAAGAGATGTGGAGGAAAACGCCCGAAACATCCAAAAATGGGAAACTGAAACGGAGAAAGCGAACCTTGCTCTCAAAGCGACACAGGAAGAGATTGCCAAGCAGAAACAGGTTCTGCACGAAGCGACGCAAGCCGCTGAACAGGCTTGGGAGAAGGAAAGAAATAAGACTGCCGGACAGAATATAGAGGAACTGCAGAACAGCAAGACTGTAGCTGACAGGAAACTACAGGATGTCCAGCAAGCCATCAAGGTTGTGGCTCATCTCGATGCTGCCACAACAGAAAAGCAAAAGAATGAGGAGCGAATCCAGGTCTTGAGCAAGAGAAACGCAGAGATAGATAAAGCGCTGGGCAAGTTGACCATCGAGGCGCTGACCCAAGAGACCCTGACGCTGAGAAATGCCTATACCCTCATGGTGAGCGAGAAATGGGAGATTCATCGTGCCAACCTGACCGAAGGCAAACCTTGTCCGCTCTGCGGCAGCACGACCCATCCTTATCATACCGACAACAGACAGTTTGAGGAAGCCACCACGGAACTCTCGCAACTTCTGAAAGTCAAGGAGGATCTGCTGAAACTGCAGCAGAAAGAGGAGAAGGATCTTTCCGGCGAGAGAAAACAGAACAATGGCGAAGTACAGACGCTCCAGAAACAACAGGAAAAGCTCTCGGGAGAAATAGCCAGTTACGAAGAGGATTGGAAGGCGCTCATCGCCCAGTATCCAAAGATTCCAAAGGTAGAGGGAGAACTGAAATCGCTCTTGCCTATCTATGAAAACAAGGCGAAAGATGCGAGCAGCAAACTGAGCCTGTTTAACAAGATTCAGAAAGAGATAGAACGGCTGACCCAACTCAAGGACAAGGCTGTAAAGGATGAAGCTGCGTATGAAAGCAAGGCTTCTACTATACAGAATAAAGCCCAAGAAAGCACTTTAACCTGCGCCACAAAACTAGCTGAGCAGAAAGCACTTACCACCAACCTCATCTCACAACAAAAGAGTAAGGAGGAGGCTTACGGTAAAGCCCTTCAGACATGGAATAGCGCCAAGAAGGAAATGGAGGAATGGCAGGAGAAATACAAGCAGATTCTGAATGGCGAAGAACCAGACGCGGCTGAACAAAGACTGACAGCAGCAAAGGATGAGGCTACGAAAGCAGCAGATAACCAGAACGAGAATATCAACAAACTGAAGGCTGAACTCGCCAACAGTAAAGGTTCGCATCAAACCATGCTGTCTCAGAACAAAACGATGAAAGAGACTCTGCTGGCGAAGAAAAAGAAGCTCGACCTTTGGATTGAGGAATATAACAAGCAGCTTGAAGAAAAGAGCATCGAAGGAAAAGACTCCGAAGAGGAAGGCATCGAGGAAAGAAGTATCGAGCCAAGCCTTATCGACCGAAATATCATCCGAGAGATGCTTCACTCTGCCGAAGACTGGAACGCTATCCGACGGGAAAAGGACGAAAAAGAGAAGGCTGTAGCCTCAACAACTGCTCTTTACCAGAGTGCAGAAAAGGCGCATCAGCAGCACTTGGAACATCAGCCTGCCCAAACCCGTGATGCTCTCCTAGCCATTCAGCAGGAGTATCAGGAAAGAAGCCAGCGCAACGAACTGATTGCTGCCAACGCCAGGATGCAGAACCATCAGGAAGCCCTCAAACAGTTGGGCGACAAGGCTGAGGCTCTGAAGCTCGTAACCCAGGAAAAAGACGACTGGACAGCCATCACGGATGCCATCGGAGCTGACGGCAAGACGCTGCGCAAGATAGCCCAATGCTATACGCTCAGTTTCCTGATAGCGCACGCCAACCAGGAAATCAGAAAGTTCAACAGCCGTTACGAACTGCAACAGGTAAAGCATTCGCTGGGCATCAGAGTCATCGACCACGACCGTGCTGACGATATCCGAGACACCACCTCCCTATCAGGTGGCGAAACCTTCATCGTGAGTCTCGGTCTCGCCCTGGGTCTGTCAGCATTATCTTCCCGCAACATCTCCTTCGAGAACCTGTTCATCGACGAAGGCTTCGGAACCCTCGACCCCGATACCCTAGCCACCGTCATCGACTCCCTCGCCATGCTGCAAAGTTCACAAGGCAAGAAGGTGGGCGTCATCAGTCATACCGACACGATGAGCGAGCGCATCACCACCCAGATAAGGATTATCAAGAATGGCAACTCCGGCAGCAGCCATATCGAGATCTATCCTTAACCCATCGCAATTACACCTTAAATTATATAGTAATTACACCTTATTTATCCCTATCAGCGCCAAGGATGGCGACAACGTGGTGAACAAGAGCGATGTGATTCGTCCTCACCATAACAAAAGAAAGGGTGTGCCATAAGTCCATGACACACCCTTTCTTTTGTTTCCATTGAATATTAAACCCTGTTTCCCTCTTTTGGGAATACCACGGTTGGCTTGAAGGTCTTAGCCTCCTCAAAGTCCATCAGGGCATAAGCGATGATGATAACGGTATCGCCCACCTGCACCTTGCGGGCTGCAGCACCGTTCAGGCAGATACAACCGCTGCCACGCTCACCCTTGATAATATAGGTCTCCAAGCGCTCACCATTGTTGTTGTCTACAATCTGAACCTTCTCGCCTGCTATCAGATTAGCAGCATCCATCAAGTCCTCATCGATGGTGATGCTACCCATATAATTCAGGTTAGCCTCAGTTACGGTCACACAATGGAGCTTACTCTTCAATACTTCTATCTGCATTGTTCTGTTATTACTTGATCTGTTACGGATTAAACTTAATAAAGAAATCTATCGAGGAATTATCCCTTATACTTGATATGGTCGATGAGACGGATAGGAGTCTTACCGCAATAAACGGTGATGCAACCTACCACATAGGCACTATCCTCCCATGAAGAAACATCCTGCAGGCTGTCGCCATCCACAATCTGGAAATACTCTACCTCCAGACCCTCTACAGCATTGATGTCGGCAACCACCTTATCATGAGTTTCCTGTACGGTATGAGTCTTGGCATACTCCACACTCTCCTTCAGAGCCTTATAGATGTTTGGCGCAATGGCACGCTCATCAGGAGCCAGCAAAGTATTACGGCTGCTCTTAGCCAAACCGTCCTCATCACGGACAATAGGGCACTCTACAATCTGCACATCGCTGTTGATGTACTTCACGAGTTGCTTGATGACAGCAATCTGCTGCCAATCCTTCTCACCGAAATAAGCACGAGTAGGTCGAACGATATAGAAAAGACGGCTCACTACCTGACATACACCATTGAAATGACCCGGGCGCTTGGCACCCTCCATCACGGTAGAAACAGGTGGAAACTCAAAGTGGCGTGTATCTGGTGTAGGATACATCTCCTTCACCGATGGTGCAAACACATAGTCAGCACCACAAGCCTCCAAGAGCTTGCAGTCAGCATCGAGGGTACGAGGATAGCGATCCAAGTCACCCTGATCATTAAACTGTGTAGGATTCAGGAACACAGAAACCACAGTCACGCCATTTTCCTTTACACTGCGCTTAACAAGAGAGGCGTGACCCTCATGCAGCGCACCCATAGTTGGCACAAGGCCGATTTCCTTTCCCTCCTTACGACACATGAAGAGTTCGTTCTGGAGGTCAACAATCTTATTGAATACTTTCATCGTCATAATCTGTTTTCGGGTGCAAAATAACAACTTTTTTCTCAAATGAGAAAGAAAAAACCTAAAAATATGCGAATTAATGCCGAAAATAATGAATTTCGGAGAAAAAAATGCCCCTATTTGAAGTTTTTTTTGTACCTTTGCACGTAATTCGTAAGAATAAAATTTAATTTTTATGGCAAAAAAAGTATTATTTATCAATCAGGAGATCGACCCATACGTAGCCGAGTCTCACATGTCAATCATGGGACGCGAACTGCCTCAGAAGATGCAGGAAGCAGGTTTTGAGATCCGCACCTTCATGCCTAAGTGGGGCACCATCAACGAGCGTCGCGGACAATTGCACGAGGTCATTCGCCTGTCTGGTATGAACCTTATCATAGATGATACAGACCATCCGCTGATCATCAAGGTTGCATCTATACCAACAACACGACAGCAGATTTATTTCATCGATAATGACGACTATTTCAAGAGCCGCCAGATGGGCACCGATGAAAACGGAAAGGAATATGCCGACAACGGAGAAAGAGCTATCTTCTTTGCACGTGGCGTATTGGAAACCGTAAAGAAGCTCCGCTGGCAGCCTGATGTGATTGTCTGCCAGGGTTGGGCTAGCGCAGTAGTGCCATTCTATGTAAAGACAGCCTACAGCGAAGAGCCTTCATTCGCAGAATCAAAGGTGATTACCGCTCTCTATACCAACGAACTCAAGGGTGAACTGGGTACCAACTTCAAACGTTGCGTTGCCTTCCGCGATGCCAAGTCAGAACTGCTTGACAGTTATCAGGACGACTTCAACTTCATTGAGCTCGGCAAACTTGCCATCGACTATAGCGACGGTGTGGTAGAAGGTGAAGAAGAAGCTAACCAGATTCTCTTTGATTATGCGAAGGAGAAGAACAAGCCTGTACTGGCTTATCCGGGAGAAGATATCCAGGAGCCATACGCAGACTTCATCAACAAGGTTTGTCCTGACGCAGAATAAAATTCCGACAACAGAGACACATACATACAAGGATAATGAAAATTTTAAGACTCTTAACAGTATTAGTAATAGCAGCGCTTACTTTCGCTGCATGTGATGACACCACCGAGGGAATCGGTGGTAGCATCACTAACGATATTGACAACATCAACATCACTAGCGCAGTATTTCCTGTAGCTACAAAGTCTATGGTTTCAGGTGCCGTATTGAGCCGCAACAACAGCGGTCTCATCGGTAAGATGAAAGACCCGGAAACCGGCAACTATGTAAAGGGTGACTACATGACCCAGTTGAGCGTATTGCCTACTTTCTCTGTAGATACACTCGATTACATCAAGCAGGCAAACAAAGGTTCTATCGAAGCAGACTCATGCTACCTCCTGGTTTCATACAATGCCAGCTACGGCGATACTATCGCCCCAATGAAGGTGACAGCCTATGAGATGACAAAGCCGATGGCAGAAGATAAGGAGTATTACTCTGATTATGATGTCTTCAAGGAAGGCTGGGTAAGCGAAAACAACCAGCATTGGAGCAGTAATTACAACTTGAGCAATACATCAGATGTCAAGAACTTCAAGATTTACTTGAATAAGAAGTATGAGAAAGATGGTAAGACATACAAGAACTATGGTTCTTACATCATGCAAACATACGCAGAACATCCTGAGTACTTCAAGACCAACTACAAGTTCCTGCACAACGTCTGCCCTGGCTTCTTCATCAAGAATGTAGGCGGTACGGGTAACATGGCTAAGATCTGGAATACAGAGCTTATCTTCTACTGGACCCGCCACAAGACCATCAAGGCAAAGGACGGCGTTACAGACAGTATAGCTGTAGGCATCGGATACAACCGTTTCGATGGTACAGAAGAGGTATTGCAGCTCAACAAGATTGAGAACGATACCAAGAACTTGGAGGAGTTGGCAAGTCAGCAGAACTGTACTTACCTCAAGTCGCCAGCAGGTATCTTCACCGAGGTTACCCTCCCTATCGAAGATATCATGAAGGGACATGAGAAAGATACGCTCAACACAGCATCCATCTCTTTTCCACGACTCAACAATGAAAACGAAGACAACCCATACAACTTTGCTACACCAAGCACCATCCTGATGGTTCAGAAAGACAGTTTGCAGTCGTTCTTCGAAAAGAGCAAGTTGGCAGATAGCCGTACTTCTTATACCACAAGCTACAGCAGTACAGGTACTTATAAGAATGCCTATACATTCCAGAATATTGCCAACCTGGTTTCTGCCATGTATAAGAACAAGGGCAAGGGAGAAAACTGGAATAAAATAGTACTGGTTCCTGTAAACATCATCACAACCACACAGGGACATACTACCGTCATCTCCAAGATTAATCACGATATGTCACTCGCTTCTACCCGACTGAAAAGAGGTGTAATAACCACCGACAGCAACGGCAAGGAGACAAGTCCTATACAGATAAAGGTGATTTACAGTAAGTTTAAAGAAAAAGAATAAGCATTCATAACGCAAAGTAAAAAAGGAAACGAAACATGGCAGATAATTTTTTGGAGCGTCATCGCGAAGAATACGAAATACGCAAGGCTGCATGGCTCAAGAAGAAGAAACTATTCATGAAGTCAGGCAAGAAACAGAAGCCCCAGACACAGATGCCACGTCCTGAAGACGAAGCGTTATAAACACGAAAAAATATTCAGAATCCTGAGAAAGAGGGTGTATCATAAAGCATTTGAATGTTTATGATACACCCTTTTAACTTTGCCAGTTAATCCTTAAAAAACGCCGCATAAGTACGATAAAAGCCATTTAACACAAAATAAAACAAAATTAATTTGGAGTTTACCCATTTTTTTTATATCTTTGCATTGTGAACTTAAAAGTATTAAATATTAAACAGACAAAAAGCAATAAAATAAAAATAATCAAGATATTAGTAGAGATACAGGTCTATGGGTTTAACTTTTCTAAGAACTTGCATTTAAGGATACAAGATATTTGCAGGATACAAGTTACTTGCAATATATGAGATACTTGGTTTATGTTTATAGATAATGAAGAAATTACTCTCATAAAGAATTTGTTTTTAAGTTTAAACAAAAATGCTAAAGTTAGATGTTAGTAATATAAGTCCCCGTAGTGACCGTGAGGCTACTGCGGGGACGCTTTTTCAATTTATAGTATATAGAAACAAAAAGGGCAAGACCAGAGATGGCCTTGCCCAATCTATTTTTATAACTCTTTATCTATATTATAAGATTCTACCTGTAAGAGAGAACTTCAAAACAGGATAAACCTTCAAGTCTTTTACGAACTTAGAGAGATCATCCTCGCCAGCATCTTCCAATGCCTTATTGATATCTATCTCGTTACCATTCTGGTAAACCTTGAGCTTACCCATGAACTGGCAACCCAACTCAAAGCGGCAACCGATACGGTTCTTAGGAACCAGACGACCGAAACCTAAACCGAGGTATGGACGAACATTCTTGCAACGGATATCACCCTGAAGGTTATAATTCTCATCGAGCTCCAAGTTGTAACCACCCAAGTTGGCTGATATAGCCTTACGGAACTGATTCTTCAATTCAGGAGTAGGCAAGTTCTCAGAGAACTGACGAAGTTCATCGGAAGAACCATTTACCTCAGCAATCTTCTCACCACCAATTGACAAACCAGCAGCGATAAAGAACTTGCTGCCACCACCGAATGGATACAGATTAGCCTTTACATTAAAGGTGGTACGGTCGAATGAGCCTTCTGCATGAATGGTTGCACCGGTTGGATAAGTAACATTAGGTAGTTGAGGCAAAGAACTGGTACTGACATCTACATCCAAATCACCAGACAGTTTGAAAGATGGCATGATGTTCACACCTGCTTCTACCTCAAGGAAGTTAGTAACAGGAGCAGCCACACCAACACTAATACCCTCGGTACCTGCACCCACGTTAAGACCTACATGGTTAAAGATACCGCGCTTGTAATCGCTCTGTGCCATTACACTTCCTACACCAGCAAGCAGAATTACTGCCATCATCATTAATTTCTTCATAATCGTTCTGTTTATAAGTTAAATATTAAACGCTTTTTTGCATATCGTTCGTAAATATGCTACAAATATAAACAAAAGTTACAAGAAGAACAAATAATTACACAAAAAATTAAGACTCTTTAGTACTTTAGCATACTAAAGAGCCCTAATATATTATTAAAAACGCAAAATCAGACTACTGAACTTAATCTACTACCGTAAACTTGGCATATTTCAGCAGAAGCTGTTTGGTGCCAGAATGAACGAACTCAACCGTAGCCTTCGTATTCTCACCAGTACCTTCAATCTTCAATACCGTTCCCCGTCCAAAACGCTGATGTTCAATCTTCATTCCCTCCTGCAAACCACAAGAAGAACTGCCAGCAGATGAAGCTGCAGAAGAAGAAACTGATTCTGCAGAAGATCCTGTACTGCGAGAAGCAGGATGAGAAGAATGCGTCTCCATGTAACGTTTAGCTGCATTCAGCGCTCTAACAGACTTGAAATTACCTTCAGAGAGAGATGAGCGTCCGGAAACTGACGAGCGTCCGGAAGTACGTGAAGTCTCAGGTTCATCATCAAAGAGTGAAGGCTTAGGATCTGCTACAAACTGCGATGCTACCGGTTTGGAATTCTGATACCTGCTACTGTATCTAGGCTGCTCAGCATCCTCCCACGGTCTGCGAGAACGTTGCGCTCTCGCCCACTCCGGCTGGTCAGACATCGAATCAGCTCTGGAGCCAAACAAGCTTCCACCAGCCTCATCCAGGCTATCAATCAACTTGCCATCAATCTCATCGATAAACCGACTCGGATTATCAAACTCCATCTTGCCATATCGCCAGCGGTTCTTGGCGTTCGTCAGGATACAATGTTTCTCAGCTCGAGTAATGGCAACGTAAAGCAATCTTCGTTCCTCCTCCAGTTCTCTGAGCGAAGCAGCAGAAAGCGGACTTGGGAAGATATTCTCTTCCAAACCAACCACGAATACCGTAGGAAACTCCAGACCCTTGGCAGCATGAACCGTCATCAGAGAAACACGAGGTTCATCCTTATCACCATCGCTGTCAGCATCGGTAAGCAGAGCCACATCCTGCAGATAATCCTGCATGAAGAGTTCATCAAACCTACCCTCTTCACGGCGTTCCTCCACAAAAGCCGACATACCGCTCAAGAATTCCTCCAGGTTCTCCTGACGTGCCAGATCATCGGCATCCTTGCCCGACATGATATCCTGACTGATGCCACTCTCCTTGATAATGGCATCACCCAATTCATAGACATCCGTAGTTTGAGCCCGTTCGATAAACGAAGAAATTAGCAATCTGAAAGTTTCCAGCTTGTTCATCGTACCCTTGGTAACCGCCAGTCCATACCGCTCAGGGGCACCGATTACCTCCCAGAAACTCACCTGGTTCTGATGGGCACAGTCAGCAATCTTCAGCACCGTAGTAGCACCGATTCCACGAGCCGGATAGTTGATGATACGCTTGATAGCCTCTTCATCATCCGGATTCGCCACCAGACGGAAATATGCAATAATATCCTTAATTTCCTTGCGCTGGTAGAAACTCAGTCCGCCATAAATGCGATAAGGAATACCCTGCTTTCTGAACTCCTCCTCGAAGCTGCGGCTCTGGGCATTGGTGCGGTAAAGAATGGCAAAATCACTATACTGGCAGCCATCCTCACGCCGGATACGCTTCACGTCCTTCGCCACAATCGCCGCCTCTTCCTTGTCGCTGTAAGCAGGCTTATACAGAATCTTCTCACCCTTCGCATTCTCGCTGAACACATCCTTAGGAATCTGGTTGCGGTTATGCTTGATCAGACTGTTAGCCGCCTCAACGATGGTCTGAGTAGAGCGGTAGTTCTGCTCCAGTTTGAAGAGACGCGTGCCCTGAAACTGGCGCTGATAGTTGAGAATATTATCGATATTGGCACCACGGAAACTATAGATACTCTGCGAGTCATCACCCACGGCACAAACACGCTGCTTCTCCTGACAGAGTTGCATGACGATAGACATCTGAACATGATTGGTATCCTGATACTCATCCACCAGGACATAATCGAAGCGGGCGGCATATTTGTGGCGAATATCCTCATGTTCCCTGAAGAGCTGATAGGTAAGTGTCAGCAAATCATCGAAATCCATGGCATTGGCCTGCTTGCAGCGCTGCACGTAAGCCACGAAAATCTTACCAACCTCAGGCATCTGCGCACGCTTGTTCTGCTCGAAGATAGCCGCATCGCTGTCATAAGCCGCAGCACTCATCAGGTTGTTCTTCGCCATTGAAATCTTGGCATGAACGGCAGCAGGCTTATACTTCTTATCATCCAGCCCCATCTCCTTCACTATCGCCTTGATCAGCGAGCGCGAGTCACTTTCGTCATAAATGGTAAAGTTGTTGTTGAAGCCGATACGCTCAGCCTCCGCTCTCAGGATTCGGGAGAAGATGCTGTGGAAGGTACCCATATAGAGATGCTGGGCGAGGTCATTTCCCACCAGTTTTCCGATACGTTCCTTCATCTCTCTTGCCGCCTTGTTGGTAAAGGTGAGCGCCATGATGCTCCAGGGTTTCATGCCCTGGCTCAGGAGATAAGCTATCTTATAAGTAAGCACACGCGTTTTACCCGAACCTGCACCGGCTATCACCAGCGAAGGTCCGTCAATATATTCTACCGCAGCACGCTGCGCTTCGTTCAAGTCGTTCAGTAAATCCATTAATCAATATTTACCAGATTTTTCACTCTTCATTCTTCACTCTTCATTCTTCACTCTTCATTCTTCACTCTTCATTCTTCACTTCCCCCTATATCCTCCCACAGCCGTGCCCGGGTCGAAATCTTCGCCCTCACGAGGGAAGGTAGGGATAAATCTCATCTGATGTTCTATCTGTCGCTGGCGCTTCTTCATATAAGCGCTAGGATGCAGCGAACTGAATTTGCGCGGATTAGGAAGTGTAGCTGCTATCAGCGCACACTCGCCACGAAACAGATCTTTCGCTTTCTTGTCGAAATGATATTCTGCAACCGCATCCACACCATAGATACCCGGTCCCATCTCAATGCTGTTGAGATAAACCTCCATGATGCGCTGCTTGCTCCACATCATTTCGATGAGGAAGGTAAAGTAGACTTCAAATCCCTTGCGGGTCCATGAACGGCCAGGCCACAGGAAGACATTCTTAGCAGTCTGCTGACTGATGGTACTGGCTCCATGCACCTTTCCGCCACGTGCATTATTCTTCGCCGCACTCTCGATGGCATTGAAGTCGAAACCGTGATGCTTCAGGAATCTCGCATCTTCGCTCGCCATTACCGCCACTGGCATATGAGGCGAGATCTTATCCATCGAAATCCAATGATGATGCAGGGTAATACTCTCTCCATCAGCTACTTGCTGGAAGCATCGGATAAACATCAGAGGAGTAACATACACAGGAATGAACCTATATGCCACTACAGCAAGAATGGTGGTACTGAAAAACAGCACCACCACCCATTTTACTATATTCTTGATTTTCTTCAAAATCATCTATTTAGTTTTTCCCTTCCGGGAGCATGAAAGTTATTACTTCAATGTACCGTTGTTGGCTGCGTTAACCATAGCCTGGCTAGCATACATGTAAACCTCTACACGACGGTTCTGGGCACAAGCAGCAGTAGTATTAACAACAGGGTTAGCAGAACCCAAACCCTGAACATTCTTTACCTGACGGCTTGTAACACCGCAAGAAGCGAGATAGTTGTAAACTGCCTCAGCACGCTTCTGGCTCAATGGCAAGTTGATACCATCATTACCTGTAGCATCGGTATAACCCTGGATAGAAACCTCACAGTCGGTATTGTTCTTCAATACACCGGCAAACTGAGCCAAATCAGTCTTTGCGCTACTGCTGAGAGTAGAACCATTAGTTGGGAAGAGGATACCAGAAGCAAATGTTACCTTAACGGCAGACAAGCCATTGGCATCTGTTACAGTCTCAACCTGTGCATTCTTCACCTGTTCAGCCTCAGCCTTTACCTTATCCATGTGCTTTCCTATGAGGTTACCAGCACCGCCACCAACAGCTGCACCGATAGCAGCACCTACGAGAGCACCGGTACCACGATGGCTATTGTTGAGCAATCCACCTACGAGAGCACCCAGAGCTGCACCAGAACCGGCACCTACAGCTGTACCTGTCTTCTGATTGGTTCCACAACTTGAAAAAAGCAAGCACAAAGAGAGGCCTGCAACTGCAAAATTAGTCTTTTTCATTTTAAAATCTCCTATATTTATGTTATTTAATTGCAAAGATAACTCTTTTTTCTCCATAATGAAGAGTTTTCTAATATTTTTTTGTATTTTTGCATGCAAATTTAAGGGTATTTGTCGAAATAGAGCTAGGAAATCACCTATTTTGGGGTGGAAAATCCCTAAAAGTCGGATTTCAGACACCTGCAGACAGATGAACTGCCGTCAGCAGATGATGAAGGCTCATGCTTATACCTTAATATATATATAACAGAAGAAATAAAAAACAAAATAAATAGAATAAAGCAATATGGCTAAAGAACTCAAGAATTTAACCAAGCGCGCTGACAACTACAGTCAGTGGTACAATGATTTGGTAGTAAAGGCTGATCTCGCTGAGTTGTCACCAGTTCGTGGTTGTATGATTATCAAACCATACGGTTACGCTATCTGGGAGAAGATGCAGCAACAGCTCGACAAGATGTTTAAGCAGACAGGTGTACAGAACGCATACTTCCCTCTCCTCATCCCGAAGAGTTTCTTCTCTCGTGAGGCTGAGCACGTGGCAGGTTTCGCCAAGGAGTGTGCCGTAGTTACCCACTACCGCCTCCGTTCTACAGAGGATGGCAAAGAGGTTGAGGTTGATCCTAACGCAAAGCTCGATGAGGAGCTCATCATCCGTCCTACTTCTGAGACCATCATCTGGAACACCTATAAGAACTGGATCCATTCATGGCGTGATCTCCCTATCCTCTGCAACCAGTGGTGTAACGTAATGCGTTGGGAGATGCGTACCCGTCCGTTCCTCCGTACTTCTGAGTTCCTCTGGCAGGAGGGTCATACCGCTCATGCCACTAAGGAAGAGGCTGAGGCAAAGGCTCAGGAGATGCTCAAGGTTTACGCTGAGTTTGCTGAAAACTACATGGGTGTTCCTGTATTGCAGGGTGTGAAGAGTGAGACTGAGCGTTTCGCAGGTGCTCTCAACACTTATACCATCGAGGCAATGATGCAGGATGGCAAGGCTCTCCAGAGTGGTACTTCTCACTTCCTGGGTCAGAACTTCGCCAAGAGTTTCGATGTTACCTACTTGAACAAGGAGAACAAGCCTGAGTACGTATGGGCTACTTCATGGGGTGTTTCTACCCGACTGATGGGTGCCCTCATCATGGTTCACAGCGATGATAACGGTCTCGTATTGCCTCCAAAGCTGGCTCCTATCCAGGTGGTTATCGTTCCTATCAACAAGGGCGACGAGCAGTTGGCTCAGATTACTGCTAAGTTGCAGCCTGTTATCGACCAGCTCCGCGAGTTGGGCATCACCGTGAAGTATGATGACAACCCTGCCAAGCGTCCTGGCTTCAAGTTCGCTGACTATGAGTTGAAGGGTGTTCCTGTTCGTCTGGCTATGGGTGGCCGTGACTTGGAGAACAACACCATCGAGATTATGCGCCGTGATACCTTGGAGAAGGAGAACGTAAGCTTCGACGGTATCGTTGAGCGCGTAAAGAATATGCTGGAAGACATCCAGAAGAATATCTTCGAGAAGGCTCGTGCTTACCGTGATGCTCACGTTTATGAGTGCGACAACTACGAGGAGTTCAAGGAGCGTGTGAAGAACGGTGGTTTCTTCCTCTGCCACTGGGACGGTACAGCCGAGACCGAGGCTAAGATCAAGGAGGAGACTCAGGCTACCATCCGTTGCGTGCCTTTCGCTTACGAGCAGACTCCAGGTGTAGATATGGTAAGCGGCAAGCCAGCCGTAGCCCGTGTCATCATCGCAAGAAGCTATTAATCATCCCTGGTGTCGGGAGTTCATCCTGACACCATAATATATTTAATATGAGGCAGTTGATACTATACATCCTTTTTCTGGTGTCCATGGTCTTCTCAGGCTATGGAGAGGTATCTGCTGCCCCTATTTCTTTTACTCCCGAGGATTCTTATACCGAAGATGCAAGCCATAAGAAAGATGGTTTGGCGAAGGTTGAGTATGACAAGAGCCAGCCTGAGGCACAGCTTGAAAACGCCTCACAGCTTGCTTACCGCATCTGTAGCAGCCGTCCGCAGCGCTTATTGCCAAGTGGCAACATGCACAACAGTCAGACTGCCAGTAGATTGCTTACAAATAGAATCCGTTATTTATCATCCCTTTTATCAGCTATAGAAGGTGGCATGGAGCCTTTCCGACAGGAAACTGCCCCAATCCACTTTGATGTCGCCTGCAAGTATTATGTCATTTGCCTGCGACGTCTGCTCTGTTAGTGCTTATTCTTTTCTCTTTTTAAAATTTCATATAGGTTTATCGCATCTTTCTTAAGATTTGCGATAAGACTGGTTACACCCCTATTCAAAACAAAAAACAGTTCAATATATATTATTTTTCAAGAATTAAGAATAAGCAAATAACAGTATAAAATTATGGCAAAGATTAATCATTTAGAGATGGGTGCTGATGTTTTGGCACTCCAGGATGTACAGGTAAAGAAAGGTTTCATGGGTTTGACTGTCAAGCTCATCTATCAACCTACCAACAGTGTGATTAAGATAAAAGAGAAAGAATATTCTGTAGAGGATGGAAGAAAGCTTGAGAACATCCTCAATGCAGCCCCTAAGGATGTAGAAACAGCGATCAGCAAATTCCCTGTTTCTGCCATCAGCATGGGTAATATGAAGTTACAGGCTTGCATCTCTGACGACCACCAGTTTGTTGCCACACAGCTCCTTGCCTTCAAGGGTTTCAGTTACAAGCCGGTTACAGAGATGAAGACCTATACAGGAAAGACAGCCGAAGCTTTCGCTCAGTTGTTTTAATTATATCACAGTTTCGGGACAGGGGACAGAACAAATCCTCTGTCCCTCTTTTATTTTATAGATATAGGATGAAATCTCGGTTCATTCCCTCTTCCCAATTACGGTAATGCTTAGGCGACAGACCGGTATATTTCTTGAAGAAGGTTCCGAAGGCTGAAGCATTGGGAAAACTGAGTTCATTGGCGATCTGCTGTATCGTCTTCGTGGTGTTCTTCATCAGGTAGATACTGTGACGGATCATCGCCTTGAAAAGCAACTGCTGGACCGTCTGACCGCAAACCGACTTGACCAGTACCGACAGATATTTCGGTGTAAGACAGAGTTCGTCTGCATAGAAAGCCACACTGCGCTCACGCATATAGTTCTTCTCTATCAGCAGCACCAGCGACTCAAAGATGGCAATCTTCCGTTCCATCTCCTTGCCGGCAGCCTTGAACGATGCCGAGAAGATGCTGCACAAACGGTACGTAACAGCCATCAGTAACAGTTTCTGCTCATGCACACAATAGGCATCCAGTTCACCACTCTTCTCTTTTTCCAGCTCCAGTTTCCTCAGCATCAGGGCATAAGAAGTAAGCATATCCCGTCGTCCTGACATGGCAGGATTTGGGATAAATCGTAGCATAAAGACGCATGGTAACCACGGTATTACCCAACATGTGACGAATCTGTTCAGCACGGTAAAAAAGAAGGGTATATTTAAGGTTCTTGCCCGTTTCCTGCACATGAAACATCACTCCTTTGGAGAGGAAAACGGTTTCACCCTCAGATGCAACAAAGGATGTTCCGTCTACGCAGAAACGGAACATCCCCTGATGACAGATTACGATTCCGACAAGTCGGAGTAGAAAGGCTGCATCAACAGCTGAGGAAACTCATGAGCCTCATATATGATGATATTATCTGTTATTTTCATGATGAATATGGATCTGTTATCTTCAGATTTAACTGCGAAGATAACAAAAATATCCATTCATCAGATGAGCAGCCTGTATCTTTTATGATATTTTAGCACTCCACTACCTTCTTCCCAGGGATTTCACATCTACATTCTTCAGCAGATACTCACGCGTCAGTTCCCCGATATTGCACTTGCGCCAAGGGAGAACGAGCATCAGTCCGGCACACAGCAGACAGCCGTAGAAGATCCAGCCTGCCATCTCCTTGATGCTCACCAGCGTGGCCTGTACCTGTACCTTTCCCTTCGTACTCATGGCAGCCATGTTCTGTGCCTCGGTTACACTCTTGCCCTGATATTGCATGCCTCTCACCGTCTGGTCGTAAGTCTTCGCCGTCTCGATGTTCGTGCGGTCGTAATCCTGGGCAAAGCGGGTTACATAATACTGCTGTCTGTGCTGAAGCACATTGGTATAGAGCGCAGAGCCGATGCAAGGGGCAATGACCATACGAACGGTAAGCATGATGCAAACCCAGGTTGACATGAAGCGGTAAGGCATGCGCTGGTTGGATATCGTGGAGATGAGCGAATAGAGCAGCATCATTCCCGTAGAACGGATGATGATAGGCCATTTCATACGTTCATACATGCCGTCGTTCTGTACCTCGAAATACATGTACAGCGCATAGGCTCCGATAAAAAGGAAGCCCAGACAGTACATCCACTTCAGGTGAACATTCTTGGCTCTAGCGATAACTGCAAATATCAGTCCCACGGTGTAGCCCACCATCACCCAGTTGCCTAGCGTGGCGTTCTGCCAGTTATCTATCTTCATACTCACATTGGTGAACACGTTGACAAACATGGCACTCGAATTGCAGACCATCAGCAGGAAGAAGAGCAGGATGCCGTAGTTGATGACCCTAAGCTGGAACACCTCCATGATGAAATAAGGTGAACGCCTCGTCTTCTCCAGATAGATGAACAGAGCGGTAAAGATAAGACAAACCACCGAAGAGAAACGGATGGTAGGATCATCAAACCAGTCGAGTGTCTTACCGAAAACCATGACGTAAGCAAACGAACAGAGCATGATACTGAACACCGTAACATTGCCAAACTTCGACATCGTTATCGGGAACTTAGGCATCGGATACTTATGATAAGGCATGGTGAAGAACACGATAATGATGCCTGCCAGCATGAATGCCATCATGAAATGATAAACATACTGCCACTCATAGGCATAGGCAAGCCATGCCGTTAGCCAGGTTCCCAACTGTCCGATAATCATGAAGAAGAGATAGATGACCGGCTGCGACACCATCTTCTCCGAATCTGCCGCATCCCATGCTTCCTCGGTAGTAGGCTCGCATCCCGGCGTGAGATTCCTCGTAGCCTCTATTCCGAAACCATATCTGATGAGCACGAAGAGATGCGCCATCAGCAGCGTCTGGCGGACAAAACCCATCAGCAGACTGCACAGTCCGAGTATAAACAGCGAGTCGGTCTGGGCACACACGAAACTGAGGATAAAAAGAATGGAGAAGCCCACGATACACATCATCTTCTCTCTACGGATGCACACCAGTTCATAGAAGAACGGCGAGAAAGCCGCCATTCCTATCGAGGTGCAGAAGCCCGCAAAGGCGATGTATTCCGACTGGATGCCGAGCCCGCTCATCATCTCGCCGCTGTTGGCAGAATAGACGCCACTCATCGTAATCATCGGCACGAAGAGGATAATCATGAAGATGATGCCGAGCGGTTTGGGCACCCAATCATAAAACGGATAATTCTTATATTCTTCTTCCATATATTACTTCATTTCCATCTAGCTGTTTTTTACTTTCTCTCAGCCTTGACAACCACCATCATGCCGGCAGCAAGATGCTCATTATCCTCTTTGCTAAGGTTGTTGAAATCGATTCTTACAGGCACACGCTGCTGAATCTTGACAAAGTTACCAGCCGAATTGTCTGTAGGTACCAGCGAATATTTCGAACCGGTAGCACCAGAAATGGCGGTCACCGTACCCTCAAACTCCTTGTTACTGATGGCATCTATGGTCATACGCACCTTCTGTCCTACATAGAGATTCTCTATCTGGGTTTCCTTATAGTTGGCAATCACCCATTTGTTATTGGTTGGAATGATGTAGGTAATGGTGGTTCCTGCATTTACCATCTGTCCCTCCTCGATAGAGCGGCGACCCAGTTTACCGTCGCAAGGGGCCACAACCACACAGTAAGAGAGGTTCAGCTTTGCCATCTCTACGGCAGCCTCGGCACGTTCGATGGAGGCAGCCACATTCTGCTTGCGGGTAGTTACCTCGTTTACGCCCTTATAGGCAGCAGCCTGCTGCTTCTTTACCCCTTCGAGTTTCTTCCTGGTAGCAGCATATTCCACCTCCAGCTGTTCGAGCTGGATAGGAGTAGCCGCCTTCTTTTCTACCAGGTTGCGATAACGTTCGCAGTCCTTGGCAAGTTTGGCAAGTCGTACATTTATTTCATCGATAGATGCCTGATAGATAGAAGCTGAAGTCTCGGTGGTCTGCTCTGTAGCGTTGATGACATTGGCTCCTGCCTTGGCATCCTTGAGGGCTGCTTCAGCCTCCATCAGACGGATACGATACTCACGGTCGTCGAGCACAAGGAGGGTATCTCCCTTGTGTACTTCCTGATGTTCTCTGAAGCATACCTTGGAGATATAGCCGGATGCACGGAGATTAACCGGTGAGATATATTGCTCTATCTGAGCATCATTGCTCGTTTCGTTAGAGTTATAATCGAGGAAGAGGCATACGATTTTCCAGAGTCCGAAAGCCAGAATAGCAACACCTATCAGACTGGCAACAATCTGTCTTACGCGCTGCTTCTTCAGTTTTTTCATGGTTTCTTCGTGAGATACCTGTGTAGCCTCTGCTGTTTCTACATTTTTATTTTCGTTCTGTTCCATAGTTATATTGTAATTTGGAATTGGGAATATGAAGTAAACTTTTTTATATCCCGTTTTCCTGTTTATATTTTATTTTTTAATGATTTATTCTTCTCCGTTATTTAGCAACCGAAATCTGGTTGAGCTGTCCAGTCAACTTGAGCAGCGAGAGATTGGCAACCTTATAGCTATAGTAGGCTGTGAGATAATTGTTCATAGCCTCACTCATGCGCATCTCGTCCTGCAGCACCGCTGTCATCGAAGCCACACCCTCCTTATACTGGTCGGCTGTTACGTTGTAAACATCCTGCGCCATGGTATAATTATCAAACTGTTTCTTGTAGTTGCGCTGACTGTTGTTCACCTCGCTCACCGCATTCATATAGTTTGCCTGCAGTCCCTTCAGGGCGTCCTCGTAACCGATGCGTGCATTCTCCTCCTCTATCTTCGCCTTTCTGATTTTAGAACGCTTTTCAAAACCATCGAATACAGGCACTCGCAGCTGGATGCCCAGACCGTTGGAACCATACCAGTGGTTTGACTCGCCCGAATGAATCCAGTGATCTATCCTATCGGTAAAGGCAGAATACATCAGGTTTCCGGTCAGCGAGAGCGATGGCAGATAGCCGTCCTTGGCAAGTTTGGTCTGCTTCTGGGTGAGCAGTTTCTTCTGCTCCAGCAACTGGAGTTCGTAGAGTCCCGTATCCAGTCCGTCAGCCTTCACCATCTCTATCTTTCCCGGATTTACGGCAGTCACCTTCATCTCCTTCTCGGCAGGATAATCTATCACATACTTGAGCATGGTATATTGCTGTTCGAGCATGGCGATGGCGTTATCGCGCTGCACGGTGAGGTTCTCGATATTGAGATTCACTCGCTTCAGATCTACCTCCAGACTCATCTGGTTATCATAGAAAGCCTGGGTGATGTTTCTGAGTTCTACCAGTCGCTTGATGTTGTCATCCGTCAGACGAATCTGCTCAGATGTGTTCTGTGCCATGTAATACATCTTGGCAGTCTGCACGATGAGGTCTTCACGCGCCTTCTCATAAGAGAGTTGGTTGAGTTTATCGGCAATCTTGGTAATGTCGATGGCGGTAAGAATCATCTGGTTATACAGTGGCATCTGCAATTGTACACCCGCCGATGCATTATACTGCAACGTCTTGGTTACATTATAAGGCTTGCCGTAAGCCGAGCCGTCGGTAACCGAAACAGGCGGCGTAAAGTTGTCGTTGAGCTGTGCCACCGCATTGATCTGCGGATAGAGTTTAGCCTGATTTTCGCTGACAGCGTACTTTCCCTTAGCTATTTCGTTTCGGCTGCTCTGGAGCGACAGGTTGTTATCCACTGCCATCTGCAGGCACTGGCTGAGCGTAAGCGTCTCCTGTGCGCCAAGTGTATGGAAAGCTCCGAGCGCGAAACATAAGATGATTATTTTCTTCATTTCTTCTTAATGATTTCTATTGATTTACGTTTCATTTATTATCTGGGTGCAAAGGTACAGCTTTTCGGTGATAAAAGACTATTCACATCTTATCACAATATGTTCAAAATTTCCGAAAATAACAATAAAAAATAGGTCTAGCAACACCGCGCTTTGCGGGGTTGCTAGACCTATCTTCTAATCTATCAAGAACTTATATTCTTATTTTAGTCTTCATCAGCAAACTCATTCAGAGTATATGCACTGCTGCCATCAAAGCAGTGGGTACATACCTGGCACTTTGGAAGACCGATGGCCTCTACCAGCTGCTCGATGGTATTGAACTTCAGGGAAGTCAAGCCCAACTGGCTGGCAATCTCATCTACCATTCTCTGATACTCAGGAGAACCAGTGGTAGCGTATTTCTCAAGATTCTTGTTGGCATCGCCCTCAAACTTCTCGATGATGCGACGGGTAATCAGCTCCATATCACTCTTGGAAGAAGTGAAGTTGATGAACGGACAACCGTATACCAATGGAGGACATGCTATGCGCATATGGCACTCCTTCAAGCCTGCCTGGTCGAAAAGCACCTTCACGTTGTCGCGAAGCTGGGTACCACGCACAATACTGTCATCGCAGAATAACACACGCTTGCCCTTCAGCATCGCCTTGTTAGGAATCAGCTTCATCTTGGCTACCAGTGAACGCATGCTCTGGTTGCTTGGAGTAAAGCTGCGAGGCCATGTAGGCGTATACTTGGCAATGCAGCGCTGGTAAGGCACACCCTTGCCGGCAGCATAACCCATCGCCATACCCGTACCAGAATCAGGAATACCGCTGCAGCAGTCTACCTCCACATCATCGGTCTTGGCGAGATTAAAGCCGTTGGTAAAACGCGCCTCCTCTACATTCTTGCCCTCATAGGTAGATGTAGGGAAACCGTAGTAAACCCAGAGGAAAGAGCAAACCTGCATCTTCTTGTTGGCAGGTCGGATCTGCTCCATGCCATCAGCTGTAATCTTCACGATTTCGCCTGGTCCTACCTCATATGCTGTTTCATAATCGAGATTAGGGAACGAGGTGGTTTCGCTGGAAGCCGCATAGGCACCTTCCTTCTTGCCGATGATGATTGGAGTACGTCCCCAACTGTCACGCGCACAGATGATACCATCCTCGGTAAGGATCATCATGGTGCAGGAACCTTTGATGTGATGGAAAACGTTTTCGATACCTTCTCTGAAGGTTTTACCCTGAATAATAAGCAGAGCCACCAACTCAGTAGGATTGGTACTACCCGAAGACATCTCTGCAAAGTGCATGTTCTTTTCGAGCAGAAGCTGAGTAAGTTCATCCTTGTTTACTATCTTAGCTACAGTGCAAATGGCAAAGCGGCCAAGATGAGAGTTCATGATGAGTGGCTGGGCATCTGTATCGCTAATCACGCCGATGCCCGATGTAGCTCCTTCAAACTTGTTGAGTGTAGGTTCAAACTTCGTTCTGAAGTATGAACTTTCCAGATTGTGGATAGAGCGCACGAAGCCCTTCTCACTACTGTAGGTTGCCAAACCGCCCCGGCGTGTGCCGAGATGTGAGTTGTAATCTGTGCCGTAAAAGAGATCAGCGACACAGCTTTTCTTGGAAATAGTTCCGAAAATGCCTCCCATAAGAGTATAATTCTATGTTATAATTTTGTAATATGGGTGCAAAGATAAATAAAAATCAGAAAATATGCAAGTCTTTTTGCTTTTTTCTATAAAAACATGATAATGAGGGTAACTTGCTACCCTATTTCGAGAAGAATAAACGGCTACTGAAACGAAAAGCGCTCCGGCAATAATTACCGGAGCGCCATGATATGATTTCCTATGAAATTAATCCAACTTCAGGCTCTTCTTGATAGCCTCGATCTTATCCATTGCAGCAGCTGTGCAGCGGTTGTAGCAGCCAGCGCACTTGAATGAAGGATCCTTAACCTCAATATAGAACTTAATCTTAGGCTCTGTACCTGATGGACGGACACTTACCTTGGTGTTGTCATCGCAGAACCACTGGAGTACATTGCTTGTAGCAGGCATATCGAGCTTCTCTACGCTGCCGTCAGCATGTTTAGCCTCCAAAGACTGGTAGTCCTTCCAGGTTACCACCTTGCTGCCACCCAACTCCTGTGGAGGGTTGGCACGGAAGTCTGCCATCATCTGCTTAATCTCGTCAGCACCGGTCTTACCTGGGCGAACTACGTTTACAGTAAACTCCTTGCTGAAGCCATACTCTGCATAAATCTGCATCAGGAGGTCGTAGAGAGTCTTGCCCTGATCCTTAGCCCATGCTGCAATCTCGCAGATGAGGCAGATAGATGCAGGAGCATCCTTATCGCGTACCTTATCGTATGGCAAGAAGCCGAAGCTTTCCTCACCACCACCGATGTACTGCTGCTTGCCCTCAGAGATAGCAATCTCGCGTGCAATCCACTTGAAACCAGTGTAGCAGTCGCGCAACTCTACGTTGTTCTTCTTGGCAATCTCAGCGATAACCTCTGTTGTTACGATGGTCTTTACGAGGAAGTCTGTTGGCTTCAACTTGCCCAACTTCTTCTTGTTCTCGATGATGTAGTAGCAGAACATCATGGCTGTCTGGTTACCATTGATGATCATCCACTCGCCCTTGTCATCGCGGCAAACGATAGCCAGGCGGTCAGCATCTGGGTCGGTAGCTACCACGAGGTCAGCGTTCAACTTGGTACCGAGCTTCATACCGAGGGTCATAGCCTCTGCATTCTCTGGGTTAGGAGAAACCACTGTTGGGAAGTTACCATCTACAACCATCTGCTCAGGAACTACATTGATGTTCTGGAAGCCCCAAGAACGCAGACAGAGAGGAACGATGACACGACCTGTACCGTGCATAGCTGAATAAACGATGTTGAGGTCTTTCTGACGGTTGATGACATTCTGGTCAATCATAGCAGAATGAACGGCTGTCATGTAGTCGTAATCCATCTCACCACCGATAATCTTGATCTTATCCCAGTTAGCCTCAAACTTCACCTGGTCGATAGTAACCTTGTTTACCTCCTCGATGATACCTGTATCGTGTGGAGCCAGAACCTGAGCACCGTCGCTCCAGTAAGCCTTGTAACCGTTGTACTCCTTAGGGTTGTGAGAAGCAGTTACGTTGACACCAGCCTTGGCACCGAGCTCGCGGATAGCGAAAGAAATCTCTGGTGTAGGACGGAGGCTCTCGAAGAGATAAGCCTTGATGCCATTGGCAGAGAAGATGGCAGCTACGGTCTCAGCGAAGAGACGGGAGTTGTTACGGCAGTCATGACCTACCACTACAGAAAGGTTCTCCTCACCTGGGAAAGCCTTGAGGATGTAGTTAGCAAAGCCCTGTGTAGCCATACCAACGATATACTTGTTCATGCGGTTGGTACCTGCGCCCATGATACCGCGCAAACCACCAGTACCGAACTCCAAGTTCTGATAGAATGCATCAACGAGAGCAGACTTATCCTCTGCGTCGAGCATTGCCTTTACTTCCTTACGGGTTTCTTCGTCAAAAGCAGGTGTGAGCCACTGCTGTGCTCTTTCTTCACACTGCTTGATCAATTCTGCGTTATTAGCCATAGTTTGATTATATTATGTTATTAATTAATTCTTATCGAGAAGGATGTGCACGAAAACAATGCATAATTTCTCTATTTGCGTACAAAGTTATATAAAAATTTTGATAAACCAAGCAAGAATGAAGTTTTTTTTGTATTTTTGCACATTGAAATGGAATTGAAAATAGAATAAGGCTCATATTTAGCAATATTGTATTGGTAAGATAGCAAAAGTTGAATGAACAAAATATAAAACAATAGAATATGGAAGTATATTACACGGGCGTCATCATCGCCGTATCCACTTTTTTAATAATAGGTATCTTTCACCCTATCGTCATGAAGACGGAATATTATACGGGCACCCGCTATTGGTGGGTTTTCCTCGTTGCAGGCATCATCTGCATCGGAGCTGCCTTCCTGGTTGCCAACGTGCTCTTCTCTGCCATACTGGGCGTAGTAGGTGCTTCATGCCTTTGGAGCATCGGTGAACTCTTCGAACAGAGACAACGCTGCGAGAAAGGCTGGTTCCCGAAGAATCCGAAAAGAATAGGAACAGGATATTACAGGGACGAAGCGAAGTGAAGAACGAAGAACTGAAGTTTCGCATGTGGTTCAAGTACGGGCTGAAGGCCCAAAAGCTCCTAGCCCAGGGCAGCGCCCTGGGTATAATGGCAATCAGCAAGGCGCCCTGTAAGGGCAAAAGCTTTGTATATTG